>Ga0256829_1000300_pt1 | contig 55620 bp, 62 predicted proteins | sample 131447metaG_FD_185979 | JGI IMG/M metagenome (GOLD analysis project Ga0256829, IMG submission 185979) | Hydrothermal vent microbial communities from Lau Basin, Pacific Ocean - 131-447 | ecosystem: Environmental > Aquatic > Marine > Hydrothermal vents | place: Pacific Ocean: Lau Basin | collected...
CGATTATATCGAGCTGTTCTACAATCCGAAGCGCAGGCATGCTAAGAACGGGATGCTGTCACCCGCCGAGTACGAAATGACAGCACAATGAAGCCGCAGGGCGTCTACATTCTTAGGGGCACATCAAACGTCATGACTTTTCCTTTCCATTTAGGTTTGGTTAGCGCGGCTTACTGAGCGCCGATCAACGCCAAGGCGGCACCTTGTGGGTCCATTGCCATAAGGGTGAAGTCACCGCCTGGTATTTCAATCGGCTCACTCAGCGTTTGGCCACCATTCGCGTTGATATAGTCGGCTGCATCTGAGATCTTCGGGACACGGAAATAGAACGACCAAAGCGAAACTGGAATCTCGTCGGGTTTTTGCATCAGAGCGCCGAACATGAAGTCTCGATCCGTGCCATTCTTCAGCATGTCATATTGACCGATCGGCCCCATATCCATGCTCTCTGCAACCGACCAATCAAACAGATCGGCATAAAAGCGCCCAGCCGACTGCGGATCGTCTGTCGCAAGTTCATTCCAGGCGCAATGACCGACTTTTGGCTCATATTTCGAAAAACTCTCACTCACCTCGCCGGAGCTTGTTGGATGCATGATGTAGAATGGCGCCCCTTGGGGGTCTTTTACGTAAGCAAACCGTCCGACCCCTGGAATGTCCTGGGGCGGCAACAGAACCTCACCACCATGTGTCGTGACGGCGGCGGCACGCGCATCAACGTCTTCGACGCCAATATAGCCCGTCCATAGCGGCCTGGCGCCGCCTTCAATCATCTCATCAGATAAAGGCATCAGACCGCCAATCATTGTCTCCCCGATCAGAAACTGACGATAATCGGTGCCCTCCTGACCGGAGTCCTGAAACTGCCAGCCTATTAAGCCGCCATAGAAGTCTTGCGCCGCATCGGCGTCACTCGTCATCAATTCATACCAAATGAAATCGCCTTGTTTATTGGTCATTTTCCACCTCCCATTTTGATTGAATTATGCTGCGTTAAACGCAGTTTCGAGCGCTGCGATATCGATCTTCTTCATTGCATACATGGCTTGCCGAGTGCGCTCAGCCGCGACATGATCCTCAGCCGTCTGCATCTCAATCAGGGCTTTCGGAACAATCTGCCATGACACACCCCAGCGATCCGTCAGCCATCCACACATGCTCTCTTCACCCCCGTCGGAGGTAAGCGCGTCCCATAACTGATCGGTTTCGGCCTGGTCTTGAGTTATGACGCTGATCGAAGCCGCTGGAGACAGTTTGTAATGCGGTCCGCCATTGAGGATCTGATAAGGCGTCCCAGCCAGCGTAAAATTGACGATGATCGGCTCGGGCTCTCCAGGCCAGTCCTTTGCTTCGACATGACTGTTCGGCAATAAGGAACAGTAGAATTTTGCGGCTTCCAGTCCGTCTTTTTCGAACCACAGACAAGGTCGAGTCTTATGCGCCATTCACTCCTCCCATCCCGTGCACGGTTGTCACACCGAGCCATTTGCGCAGTCTTTGCGAGTGTTGTGATTGACATATAGGTTGATGTCAACGTATTAAATTTGTCATGGATCAAACCCTTCCTCTCTCCATCACGCACGAGGTGCGCGATCGTTGCCTTTGTCTGCATGTTCAACGCGCGGCGCGGGCCCTCGGACGTATTTTCGACGAAGCGCTAAAACCCGCCGGATTGAGTCACGGCCAATACTCGCTTCTCGTGTCACTCAATCGCCCTCCGCCGACCATTGGAGAGACCGCATACTTGCTCGCAATGGATCGCACGACGCTAACCGCGAATCTGAAGCCGCTAGAGCGTCGCGGACTGTTGGTCCAGCGAGCAGACGAGAAAGACAAACGTACACGTCGACTTCACCTCACAGACCAAGGACGCGCCACGCTGAAAAAAGCTGTCCCCATTTGGCGTTCTACGCACGACCGAATCGACCAACTTGTGCGAGACGATATCGATATACTCAAAGGTGATTTGATTGGGCTCGCGTTTGGGGAAGTTGGTACTGAATAGCGAGCAAAAAGAGACGTAAGAAAACTTGCAGAAACCCGGTTTATGCGACCAAAACTGGATCGTTATCGGCAAGAAGACATGGCATCTGTCCGAAGGCGTTGCACTTCATCACCCCATTCAATCCGTGTCTTGGAAACGAAATTCTCTGCGAAATACTCCGCCTTGCATTCACAATCGCGTCCGCCCGCACGTTGACACTCTGATAGGTAATACTCGTTCGCTTGTTCCCGGCTGCGACAGTCGCCGTCTTCAAACATACGCGCCAGAATTTTCGGAGCGGTTAGTTCAGGGCTGCTATAGTCTGCGAGTTTGGCAACTGTCGCGGCCCGATCGCCCTCATAATTTTGTTGGCGTCCGCGCGCGGTCGCCGAGGCGTCTTGTTGTTGTGCGGTCAATGATGCGCGTACCTCATCTCGCTTCTCTGTTGCCATCTCAATGACGCAGGTCTTGTCGAGTAAAGCCTTACTGGTGCGCCCATTCAAATGCGCCAATGCCATCTCCGCGTCGAATCCAGCAAGGTCTCCTTCGCTCGAGTTGAGCGGCGCGGGTTCGACGTCCTGTGAAGACACTTGAGGCTCGCTCACAGCGAAACTTACCGAAAACAGATCAAACCTCGTACCCTGTGGGGTCGCGACCCAAGCCGATACCGGGGCGCCAGATACAATGGCGGCCTGCAACGCATCAGCGTCAGCGCCAGGGCTTGCATATACGGCTCTTGAGTCAGCACCGCCGCCTTGTCCTGTCGCCCTCCATCCGCGCTGGTTGACCCAACTATCGATGATGGTTCCACCCGCATCTATCTTCACAATCAAATTGCGAGGGTTGGGCATACCGAGCGCTTGATTGGCTTCATTTCGAACCGAACCTGGCATCGCCAAACGACTGTTTCGATTGTCGCTACAACTATAGTCGATTGCTCCATCCAAAGATGTGGCTTCGTAAACAGTGCATTCTGCATATGCTGTCGCGATGCAAGCAACGGATAAGATCAATGTTGAGAGAGTTTTGAGCACGCAATGTCCCCTTTCGCGTTTCTGAGTTCCTTTAGGGTTACACGTACACAACGGCTTTCAGAACTCAAGAAGATGCGAAAGACCTTGCTAGTTCTCCTCACGCTTAGAGGGCTATTCGCCGAAGTAGTGTTTGCACGCATCGAGTTCGCGGCGCTGCCAAACATCGTGAAGGTCCCAGGCCCACCAGGGCGTATCGTTTCCGTAGCAATAATTGCGGAACTGCAAAATTGCGAGGCCAGCGATAAACGCTTTGGCAAGGTCCTCAGCTTCCTGCCGGGCGGCAAGCACGTCCTGCGTACGCTTCGCACTTTGTGCCTTATGCCAATTAAAGTCGGCATATGAAAGGCGTTTCCATTTCTTAGTCAGCGTTTTGATTCTGCCGTTTTCGAATTCGGAAACGCCATAACCTAGAGAGAGCGACAGCGTGTTGGCGTCGCTAGTATCGAAGTCCATGGCTTTTAACCGCGTTCGTTTGGGCTCCGGTAGATTGTCCCAGAAATAGAAGAAACCTGTCGCGAAACCTGCATCATAAGGCCTGATGCGCAGCGATTGAGCACCTGCGTTAAGTTGGTATGAACTGTGTTCTCTAGCATTCGCACCCACCAGATATTCCGGGTAAGCGAATTCAGCGATATTAAAAATCTCCCCCTTTGAGCTGTGTTGCAGTCCCACCAGCCAGATGTCCGCCTGGACGGAAACCGTCTTACCTCCGCAAAAATTTTCGACCAGCTGATCACGAATGATCGGTTTCAGTGTTTGATCAAACCACTCACGCGATATTTCAAACGTAGGCGACTCGTTGATGACGACAACAACGTGCATGGAGGGCACGGCCACGGGTGCGATATTATACCGCGTACTATCTTGTCGCCACTCGCGATGCCATTCGGGGGCGGAGCAAATGGGTCCTTCCGGAATGACCTTCAAGATGAGCCGCCCACTGGCGTTCTGTTCGCGCGTGCGCACGTTCCCCCGATTGAAGACGGCAATTGAGTCTTCGGCATATAGGAGAACACCCCTGTTCTGCGGCGAAACGGACACCCTTTCTCCGAGATTTGGTAAGTCCTTCGCCTGGATGGGACGCCAATACTCAGGATCGAAAGCGGCGGTTTCATCGATCAGGGTTTCGTTCAAGTAACTGCCTTGTGCGACGGCAAAACTTGGAACAAACCAAAGAGCGAAACAGCCAATCAGCCACAAAATAAATGGGCGCTCGCCCCAATAATTACGGTTCATTCCGCTGCCTCTTAGCTATTCGATCATTGTTGTGATCGTCGTCAACCGATGCATCTTCGCACATGCCTTGGAACGGTCCAAGCGGTTCCGAAACGCGAGCATTAGCGGACATTAGCTCAGAGACGGGAAACACCCTAACACGGTCGCGTACGGGGCGGACATTCAGCATGGAACGTCTGTTAGAGATGGCGTTTCGTTCTGGTCTGGAGCAGGCTTGAAATGAACATCCCTTTGCGGGAATGGTATTTCTATGTCCGCGTCCCTGAACGCCTCGAAGGCGGACACCCGTAATTCGTTCTGAACCAGAATTCGGTCATCCGGTGTGCGGATGAATACGCGCATCTCGAAATCGAGTGAGCTATCGCCAAATCCGGCGAAGAAAACCATCGGTTCAGGAAACCGCGACACGCGATTATTGGCACGCATGACCTTGTCGAGAAGCGCCATGACCCGCCGTGGATCCTCCTTGTAGGCGACCCCGATTGGAAGAATGATTCGGCTGAATTTGTCCTTGTGTGTCCAGTTCGTGACCGACGACGCGATGAGTTCGGAGTTGGGCACGATAATCGACGAGCGGTCGAAGGTTTCGATCTCCGTCGACCGGACGCTTATGCGCTTCACAATACCTTCGCCAGACGAAACGATGATCCAGTCGCCGACCTTGATGGGACGCTCGAACAGAAGGATCAATCCGGAGACGAAATTGTTGACGATGCTTTGTAAGCCGAAGCCGATACCGACTGAAAGCGCGCCCGCGATGATGGCGAGATTGGACAGTTTGAGGCCAAGCATGGCGATCGCAGAAACAGCGGCAATCGTGAGGCCGACATAACCGATCAGCGTTTTGAAGGAATTACGAACCCCGTCATCCAGTGTCGCGCGTGCGAAAACCCGTCGGTCGGCGCCGCGCTGAATAAAACGTGTGCCAAGCAGTATTAACGCGAAAGTCAGAAGTGCTGAGAGGATCTGCGCGATCGAAATGGTTACCGCGCCGATCTGAAATCCGAAAAACGCATCCCAGATCCAGTCGCGAACTTCAGAGACTTCGAATCCAAGCACGACTAGAAGCACAGGTGTCGCCAGCGCAATCAAAGCGACATCGACGATCAAACCGATCCAAAAGTAAATCAGATGTTCTTCATGCTCTTCGATCAGTTCGTCAGCTTTTGCACGTTTGACCGCACGATGTCGCAGACCATTCACGCCTTCCTGGGCGAGCGCCCGCGCAAACCAGGCAACACCCAGCACCGCTATAACGAAGAAGATCCGGGTGATCGCGTAGCGCGCCAGCGCCACATAACCTAAAAGCGTCGAAAGAATGATCAGGATAGCGATGAACTGTCCAGCTTGCCCCAGGAGGCGCCAGGTGCCACGGCTGTCCTTTGCGAATTCCTGGTGATCCTCCTGCAGGATCCAGCGTTTTTTTCTGCACAGTAGGAACAGCAAACCAGCCCCTATGATCGCCAACATGCTGCTTTGGATCCGCGTAAGTTCCGTACTCGCCCCGAGCGCCGTCGCCCCTGCATTGAGGGCGATGTCCACGACAAACAGTGTCGTCGCCGCCCAAAGGATAAGACGAATAGCAACCGCCGCGCGCGAACGAACCGGAACCAGTCGCCAGTCTCTAGCGCGCGGCGCAAAGATCGCAGTGGCGACACCATCGACGACAAAGATCGCGATCAGTCCGAACCACAAGGCTGTCATCACCGGCTGCAACGGCCCATCCACGAAGCCCTGAGCGCGCGCGGTTTCGAGCATTATGTATCCGCCAAGAATACCAGGGACGATGCGCGCCGCTGTGCGTGCGCCAGCAATCGCGGTTCGCGTCGATTGGGTGACACCGAGCCGTTCAAGATGATCGATCACTTTGCGATCGGTCCAGCGTCGGACTGGCCAGAATAGTCCAATAGCGATTGCGATCGCGGCAAACATCATCCAGAGCCGAAGGTCGGCGTTGGGTGCGTTTTCCACGTCAGCCGATTCATCCTTTGGCGCCTCGTTTAGCGCACGAAGCTTGGAGCGCCCCTCGTCGAAGCTTTGGAGTGCGTGGCGCCATTGCGAAGGCGCCAACGGTGATGGTCCTCTCGCGAATGTATCAGCGTAAAAGGCGACTCGCCTAAGATTGGCGATGTCTTCCAGCAAGCGCGAGGCCTGCGCGATGTTGACATCGCTCTGGCGAACAGCGTCACCGACAATACTAAGTTCTGACACAAGCTGAGCCCGCGTTCGCGCCAGATCCTCTGATTCCCGCACGCCTGGCTCCGGCATGGGGCCGAGGCGGTCAAGATCCGCCTGCAAGTCGTCCAGCTGCTCGCGCAAGGGCCGCGCAGCAGCAATCGCTTCGGATCGAAGGCTGCGCAAGGTTTCACGAGTGGCCAGATGGTCAAGTTCCGGATTGGAGGCGATCTCGGCGGCAATCATTTGCAGCGCTTCGCGCCGCGTGCCGACATCGTCAACCAACTGACTGTTTTGCGCAAAGGCGGGAGCAAGGCATACGAGCAGGCATGTGATGGAAAGAATCAGTCTCATAGCCAACCCAGCCTTTTGAACAGCCAGGTGATGCCACTGCCGAGGAAGAGCATGAGCACGCAGAGGATGGTGAAGGCAAGCGGACTATCAGCGCCGGGAATGCCTCCCACATTGACGCCGAGGAGACCGGTCAGAAAACTCAACGGTAAAAAGATCGCCGCGACGATTGAAAGAACCATCATATTACGGTTCATTTGCTCAGCGCGGCTATCAGCCAGTTGATCATGGAGGATCCCGCAGCGTTCGCGAATGGCGTCCATTTCCTCGACCAGTCGCGTAACTTGGTCGAGGGTTTCCCGCATCGCGATAATCTCTTGTTCCTGTAGCAAGCTGCGACCTTCGAGCGTCAAATGGCCAAGCGCGTCTCGCTGTGGGGCGACGTAGCGTCGAAGTGCGATCGTCGTGCGCCGCAATTTAGCAAGCTCCGTTCGCAGACCTTGCGGCGCGTCTAGGCTCGCATCTTCAAGCGCGTCGACTTGATCGGCGAGGCCGTCGATGACCGGCGCCATGCGTTCAGTCATGCCGGCAGCGAGGGCGACGAGAAACGCGCCGACCGTGCTGGGGCCACGCCGTGTTTCGATGGCCTCACGAAGCGCTTGAACCGCGGCGAGCCGTCGTCGCCTGACTGAAATAATCAAATGACCGCAGACCCAGAGCCGGATCGAAACCATGTCTTCCGGATCGGAGGCGGGATTGAGGTTCACGCCGCGCAGGATCAGCAACAATCCGTCATCATGAGCGACGCATCTGGGCCGCGTTTCGTCTAACGTAAGCGATTCCGCCACGACCGGATCGGTATGGGTTTCTATCCAGCGCCGCGATCCATCATGGTCAAGATCCAGATGTACCCATCGATACCCGGATTTCGCCTTGGGCATGGTCGGCAGATTGTCAGGGGCGAGCTTCGTGGCGATACCCGTGGAAGCTGCGATATCGTAAGCATAGAGCGCGCCGATATCATTCTGAATCTCGGTCATGTAACTGCCCCGTCATCTGGGGGGCTTCGCCGTGAGCGTTTCCGGGCGAGCAGGTTCAGGCCCTCGACAAAGACACTGAACGCCATTGCCGCATAGATATAGCCTTTGGGCACATGCCGGCCGAACCCATCCGCGATCAACACCATGCCAATCATCAAAAGGAAGGCGAGCGCCAGCATGACAATTGTTGGATTGTCATTGACGAAACGCGACAAGGGTCCCGCCGACACATACATCAGCACAACAGCGATGATGACGGCGGTCACCATGATTGGAAGATGCGTGGTCATGCCAATCGCTGTCAGTATGCTGTCAATCGAAAAGACCACATCCAGCAAAATGATCTGAATAATAACGCTCGCAAATGCAGAGGTCTTTCTGCCAGGTGTGAAGACAGAAGGCGCCGGATGGGGATCAACCTTGTGATGGATCTCGGTCGTGGCCTTCCAGACCAGAAAGGCACCGCCCGAAATCAGGATCAGATCGCGCCAGGAGAAAGCAGTATCGAAGGTTGGCGCGCCATGTTCTCCTGGTGCACCTGTTATCCCAAGATCAAATACAGTCGCCGTGAGCCCCGCGATCCAGGCGATGGCGCCCAGAAGAACAAGACGCAGACCAAGGGCGAGACCAATACCGATCCGCCTTGCAAGCGGGCGCTGATCTTCCGGGAGCTTATTTGTCGCAATGGCAATAAAGACCAGATTGTCGATGCCAAGAACGACCTCCATGGCGGTCAGCGCAAGGAGCGCCGCCCAGATTTCTGGCTGTAGAAAAAGGTCCATCATGATAAGCTCTCCGGAACCGCAGATACTGCGCGGCTAAAGCCAATGTTTGCTGACGCGCACTTCGTCGATGCGGTGATTGGCGTCCTGGTGAAGAATGATGTCTGCTCGTGTTTTCGTAGGGGCGATATTTTTCTGAAGGTTCGGGAGGTTCACAGCCCGCCAGCGCTCTCTGGCGGCCTGGCTTATCTCGGCTTCGCTTAAGAGTTTGAACTGCCCATAATAGGGATGTTCTGCGTCCGATCGTCTGACAAGATCGGCAAAGCGCCGCTCATACCAGGCCTCAAGGACGGAAAGCTCCGCATCAAGATAGATGGAGACATCAAAATAGTCTGAAATGAACGCCGTATCTGTTGGTGCAACGCGGCGGGTTTGCAGCACGTTCAGTCCTTCAACGATCAGTGTGCCGGGCCGGTTAAAGGTCCTGAACTTGTCCGAAACAATATCATATGTCTCATGCGTATAAACTGAACACCTAACTTTTTGCTCGCCCGCACTCACCGCTTCGACAAAAGCCAGAAGCTGGCGCCGGTCATAGGATTCCGGAAACCCTTTCCGGGGCAGCACGCCGCGCGCTTTCAGAGCCGCCATGGGCAGCAGGAAATTGTCGGTCGAGACCGTGGTGACGCGCTCACCTGAGCCATCCTCGCCGAGGAGGTTCATGAGCTCGGCGCTGAGGGTCGACTTGCCGGATGCGACGCTTCCAGCAAGTCCGATGAGATAGGGCGCGCGCCAGTCGGTGAGGCCCAGCGCCTTTGCGGTCTTGGCGCGGCTGGTGCGCATGTCAGCGATCCGCTCTTTCAGCAGCCCCGCAACCCAGCTGAGAACTGGATCTGATACGGAACTGCATTTCGGCGCCAATGCTTTCAAAGCATCGCGGTCGAGCACAACTCGGTGTCGGCGTGTCAACTCCTGCGACGGGGCCTTCTCCAGTCCCGCCATTTAGAAGTCCATCCCGTCATAATCCGGCATGACGCCCGCGCCGGTCTTTTGCGGCTGTGCTGCGATCGCTGCTTCCGTGGTGATGATGAGCCCGGCAATGGAGGCTGCGTCCTGAAGCGCCGAACACACGACTTTAGCCGGATCCAGAATTCCGGCCTCGACCAGATCGCAGAACACATTCGCCTGGGCATCATATCCCCAAGAATAGCGCTTTTCGGACAAAACCTTGTCGATGATGACGGAGCCCTCGCGCCCGGCATTCTGCGCGATCTGGCGCAATGGCGCTGACAAAGCCCGTCGGACGATTTCAAGGCCGTGGCCCTGATCAACATTGGCGACATTGACGCCGACGAGGGCTTCCGCACCGCGCAGCAGCGCCACGCCGCCGCCAGGCAGAATGCCATCTTCAGTGGCAGCGCGTGTTGCGTGCAGTGCGTCATCAACGCGATCCTTGCGCTCCTTAACTTCAACCTCAGTCGCGCCACCGACTTCGATGATTGCTACCCCGCCAGACAGTTTTGCCAGCCGTTCCTGCAATTTTTCGCGGTCATAGTCAGAGCTTGCTTCGTCGATCTGACGTCTCAGCTGCGCGATCCGCCCTCCGATAGCTGTTTCTTGGCCTGCGCCATCGACAATGGTCGTGTCGTCTTTTGTGACGATCACTTTCTGGGCGCGACCCAGCGTGTCCAGCGAAACTGACTCAAGTTTGACGCCGAGCTCCTCGCTCAGCACCGAGCCGCCAGTAACAATCGCGATATCTTCCAGCATCGCCTTGCGCCGATCGCCAAAGCCGGGCGCCTTTACGGCGGCGACTTTCAGAGTGCCGCGCAATTTGTTGACAACCAGCGCAGCAAGAGCATCGCCTTCAATGTCTTCTGCGATGACTAAAAGGGCGCGCTTTGTCTCCGCTACTTTTTCGAGAACGGGTAAGAGAGGCTGCAGACTTGAGAGCTTCTTTTCATGAATTAGCACATAAGCGTCTTCGAGAATGCACTGCAGGAGGTCGGCGTCGGTGACGAAATAGGGAGAGCTGTAGCCCCGGTCGAATTGCAGCCCCTCAACGGTTCGCAATCCGGTTTCGATGGATTTCGCTTCTTCGATCGTAATGGCGCCGTCCCGCCCGACTTTCTCCATTGCGCCAGCGAGTATGCCGCCGATCTCAGTATCGCCATTGGCCGAGATTGTGGCGACCTGTCTGATCTCGTCGGTAGAGGAGACCGGCGTCGCGTGGGTCTTCAGGTCAGCCAGGACGGCTGCGACCCCCGCATCAATGCCGCGCTTCAAGTTGATCGGGCTCATACCGGCCGCCACAGCTTTCATTCCTTCCCGCGTGATCGCCTGGGCGAGTACGGTCGCTGTCGTGGTTCCATCGCCAGCAATATTGGATGTGTTGATCGCAACTTCCTGCAGCATGCGAGCGCCGAGGTTTTCGAACCGGTCCTCCAACTCAATCGATTTGGCCACCGTGACACCATCATTGGAAATACGCGGCGCGCCATAGGCTTGATCGATCAACACGGTTCGCCCCTTGGGGCCGAGCGTGACCTTCACGGCGTCTGCGAGCTTGTCGACACCGCGCATCATCCGCTTGCGCGCATCGTCGGAAAAGAGAACTTGCTTGGAGGGCATTTTTTCTGCGTCCTGAGCGTTGTATAATAGAGGTGCTTATCGGGAGCGACGTCGGCGCCATGTCCGGCGTTCAAGAGGCGACATGCGCTTCAATCCGGTTTGGGGATTTGAATTGGCAGAGAGCCGATAGTCTTGTCCGTCATCAGTTTTCAAATGGTCTGATGGACGAGCAGTAGAACGAGGCGGCGCTGAAATTTGAGCTCGCCCACCGCTTTGTATCTGAAACCGCGGCCACCGGGGGAGTTTTATTCTGCGGTTTCTTTTCAGTCTTGCGGCAAGGGCGCCGTAATATTTCTCAGCGGCGAATTCGTCCATCGAACGAATAAATGCACGCGCGACGGTATGTGCTGCGTTGGTTTGAATCTGCTCTTTGATTTGCGGAACGTTCGTCTCAGTCATCGCGACTGTCTCCTAGATAAAGATGGAACGGTTTGAAAATGAACCTTCAGTTTTAATTTGACCAACGAATGTTCTTTTGGGTATCTATTCGATAATCCAATAGATGGGGTCGTGATGGATGTCGATCAGGCACGCACCTTCCTCGCGGTCGCAGAAACCGGAAGTTTCGTCGCGGCTGCCGAGCGGGTGTTTGTGACCCAGTCCACCGTGAGCATGCGGATCAAGGCGCTGGAAGACCGGCTCGGTCGGCGATTGTTCGAACGCGGCAAACAGGGGGCGTCCCTAACGCCGGCAGGGCTTCAGTTTCAGCCTCATGCCGCTGCGATAATGCGGATCTGGGAACATGCCCGGCTTGATGTCGGATTGCCGGACGGTTTTGATGAAGCGCTTTCCATCGGCGGTCAGATCAGTCTGTGGGAAGGTTTTCTGCTGACCTGGTTGCCGTGGATGCAATCGGCTGAGCCGGATGTCGCGATCAAGACAACACTCGGCTATTCGAGCGACATGTTACAGGCTGTATCAGATGGCCAGCTCGACCTTGCCGTGATCTACCGACCCGAAGTGCGGCCGGGGCTTGAAATTGAGCAATTGTTCGAAGAACGATTGATCAGGGTATCCAGCGAACCGGCGCCAAACCCCGAATTGAATGCACGTTACGTCTTCATCAATTGGGGGCCGGAATTTCAGGCCGATCACGCGCTCAACTTTCCTGATTTCAAAATCCCCCCGCTTTATCTCGATATCGGCGGACTTGCGATTACTTACTTGCTGGAAAACGCCGCTTCCGGCTATCTGCCGCTCCGGATTGCTGCGCCATACATTGAGGACGGCCGTCTGCAGCGTGTGTCCGGCGCACCGGCATTTTCCTATCCGGTCTATGCTGTCTACTCGACGGAGGAAAACAGCGACAGCCTGGAAACCGCGCTTTCCGGTCTCCGGGAGTTTGCCGCGTTGGTGAGTGACTAAGCTTCAACCATTTGAATATCCGATGGCTCATCCGAACAATAATCGTTTCTGACAAGCTCTTTATCCTTGTAAGGCTTGGTCTTTCCGAACTCCTGGAGCGGCGAAGTTCCTTTCGCCCCAGGCTGATTGTGGAGCAGAGATGGCGTCGGACGGACCCTTAGGCGTTGCCTTTCACTGGCAGAGATTAAGTGCTTCGGCTTCACTTGTCTGCACACCCCGCAATGCCCGGATCCTTGCTGCCTTTCAGACATACTGTCGCTTGGACGATGGTCCGTACATCGGAGAGTTCGCAACTGATCAGTTCGAACGCGGGTTACCATATCTGTTTGAGATGAAGGTGACTGGGGACGAGGAAGGCGGCGAACTCATCATTCGCAAAGCTGATCCGGCTCTGTTGAAATTTCTAGGTGCGGAACGCGGACGCGCTATTGCAACGCTGGCTCTTGGTGGTGTTCAAGAGTTTTTCGCCCAATGTATGCGGAAAGCGGTCGAGCAAATCGCGCCAGCGCTTGTGCGAGTATCTGTCAAACAGATGAATGCGAGCGCCCGGCAGTTTGAATTGCTGGCGATGCCGCTCTTGTCGCCTGATGATGGGACGGTCTCCGAGATCATCGGATCAATGGACGAGGTTGGCGCAGACGGTAGCACCATTCGCGCCATTGATTGGGACGGGGTCGATGGCGCGCTAATGGCGAAAATTGGCATCGCTAGCCCGATCTCATTCTGAATGACGACAAGCGAATAAAGGCCTTCCTTGAGAGAAGGCCTCTACCCTATGCGCGCGCTTTTTGGGGGCATCGCGCGATTCTCGATCGGCACCTTGCCGGATCTCGAACGTTCGGCGTACGGCACCGTCTCAATCGCTTGTCGAGGCGGATTGGCCGCCGAACGCCCTGCAAATATGTCCCCAAGGCATCCTCTACGCCAATGAATTGATCGAATGGATGCGATCCGAATTTGAAATGGGTCATGTTCGCGATCTATTGGAAACTCGAATAGTAGAGCTGAACTCTTTTCGTTATTCTGATGGACGCTTTCTCCCTAAGTTGAATACGCCGCCCGACCTATGGCTTGCGCCTGTTAGGCTCCCTGGCGGTTCCATTTTTAATTTCAGGAGAAGGTGATGGACATTCGTGAACTTACCCCGTGGCGGCGCAATCGCGCGCCCGCAACCACTGACCCGAAAGTGCCTCAACCGCAATCGCTTCATGACTATATGGACCGATGGTTAGACGATATGGGCTTTGGCTTCGATTTGCCTGTCATGGGTACAAGGCTGCTTGCCAGCTCTGACTTTTCACCACGACTCGATGTGGTCGAGACTGAAAAACAATACCGCTTCTCTGTAGAGCTTCCGGGTCTCTCGGATCAGGATATCGATCTTTCGGTCGATGACGGTGTGCTCACCATCAAGGGTGAGAAGAAAACCGAGGTCAAAGAAAATGAGAGCGATAAGCCTATGCGCGTGGAGCGCCATTATGGTGCTTTCGCACGAGCTTTCACGCTCCCGAAAGATGCTGACGAAGAGGCGGTGGACGCAACCTTCGACAAAGGCGTTCTCACCATCACCCTCGGCAAGACCGAAGCCGCTGATCAACGCCGGAAAATTGAGATCAAATCTCCGGCCAAGTCTGCTGCCTAATTGGCTCCGGCGAGCCTGACCTTAATGATATGAAAGTCCAGTTTCGATGACTATTCGAGCGATCCTTAAAACCAAGGGCGCCGCCGTGCCGACAGTCGCATCCGGCGTCAATATTCGTGATGTCCTGCAACGCCTCGAAGAAGAAGATGTCGGCGCTCTCGTCGTCACTGACGATGGAGAGCGCATTAAAGGCATTGTATCAGAGCGCGATATCGTCCGCGGCCTGCGACTCACTGGGGACGACGTACTTGATGCCGACGTCGAAGACCTGATGACGACCGACGTCGTCACTTGCAAAGCAGATGACAAGATCGCCGCTGTCATGGCGATGATGCTCGCCAATCGGATCCGGCATGTCCCGGTTGTCGATGGCAAGACACTCGCTGGTTTCATCAGTGTACGCGACATCATAAAACAGCGCCTCGACGAGGTCCAGGCAGATGCGGACGCTATGCAGAAATACATTTCCGGCTGACGCAAATGCCTCGCTGTACCCGGACTATAGTTTGAAACGCGCGGCTATCTCTCTTGTGGAGACAAGCATATGAAGCATGATCTTAGCATGATAAGGCTTTGGCTCGCTGTCGGGCTAGGCGCGTTACTCGCGATCTTCGCGATCCAGAATAGCGCGCAGGTCAGACTCTCATTCCTGTTCTGGGATTGGGAGTCTCGGCGTATCGTCGTCATCGCGCTTAGTTTCTTCATCGGCCTGACCATTGGTTGGCTGCTAAAAGGTCGCCATTCGGGACGAGCGACGTCTGACGCTAGGGCGAAGGAAAAAAAGGCCGGGAATGATGGCCATCCATAAGACGCTAGCGATCCCATGAGCCCGGTTGAGACGACATTCCTTATTTTTGTCGCCATCGGGTTCTGCGCCCAATTGATAGATGGCGCACTCGGCATGGCGTACGGTATTACGTCGACCACCGCGCTTATGGCTACAGGAATGCCGCCAGCAGTCGCTTCTGCGAATGTGCACGCAGCGGAGATTGTCACAACTGCGATTTCTGGGGGATCGCATGCGCTTGTTGGCAATGTAGACTGGCGGTTGCTGCGTCGACTTGCCCCGGTCGGAGCTCTCGCTGCAGTTGCAGGCGCGATCCTCGCATCGCATCTCGACCTTGGTTTCGCGCGCCTACTCATCGCCGTTTATCTGCTTGTCATGGGCGTTATTGTGATCGAGCGAGGATTGCGCCGCGAACGCCCTGTCAGTGCTGTGAAGAAGATCAGCTGGCTCGCCCTTGTTGGAGGGTTTTGCGATGCTTTAGGCGGTGGTGGATGGGGGCCCGTCGTCGCTTCGAATCTCGTCGCCCGCGGCAGCGACGTGGCCAGGACAATCGGCACAGTCAACGCCGCTGAGTTCTTCATGACGAGCGCTGCGACGATCGCGTTCGCATCGTCACTCGGTATGGAGTTTGGCGCAGCGTTTCTGGGCCTACTTATCGGCGGCGCGATCGCGGCGCCGTTGGCCGCTATCGCAATCAAACGGATTCATAAACCTACGCTGACAATCGGAGTGGGTGTCATCATATGTCTGTTATCTGCCTTCAACATTATCAACTGGGCGACCGCTTAGTCTGTCAGCAACCAGAAATGCTGGTCCGATTTGAAACGCCGATGGCTGAGGCGAAAGAAATTCGTTTTTCAAGAGTTCCGACAAGGCGTAGATTTTACTTGCGCCAAAACTGCGCTCGCTCCGGTTTCCGGAACGAAATTTAAAGGATGATCGCTATGAGCGGGATCAAGAAAAAAGGGCCGGCCCATAAAGCCCCTAAGAAAGAAACAACTCCAACGAAAACAAATGACCGCAAGGCTGTCGGCCGAAACAACCGCCGCCAAGATCGTGCGCGCGCGGATGATGGTTATGAGTATTTCGACTAGTTAGCCGGTTGGCGACTTAGCACGTTATCCTCAGCGGCCCATGACAATATGGGCCGCTGTTTTGCCAAAGTCGCCGACGTCATGAGCACCACTCAGTCCCTTACGCGCCTAGATTCGCTCCTCGAGGAATTCAATATGAGCCTGACCCAATACAAACACCTTTCGGCCTGGATCGCCAAATTCTCCAAGTCGCCTCACCGAATATCCACAGAGATTGCGCCCACTCCCGAGACGAAGTTCGCCATCGAAGCCTTAAACGACCTTGCGGAGATTTTGACCAAGGGCGACGAGCGGGCATTGAAAGAGCTTTTAAAGCTTCGCCAACGAGACGATTGGCTCCAAAAAAACAGCTCAAAAGACGAAGGCGTGGATGCGTTCTTCGATATTCCCCAGACTGACTAACACGGCTCGCCTGGTTCCAATCAAGAGAATTTTGCTATGATTCAAGCAACCTGCGACGGCAGCCGGCATGGGCGTTTTCGAGGGCTTCGATCGGATAATGGCGCGTCCCGGTACGGTTTGAACCAAGCCATCGTCAAAGACCGAAAGAGATAAGCGCGTATTTCGATGCGTGTTCTAAAAGTGTAAGGACCGCGTTGTCGAGAGTTTACAACTGGCTTTGGTCTGCGGATTATTTATGTCCGGTATTAGGAACGATCAGCACTCCGGGGCTCGCAGAATCCAAAATGGTCTCTGACGCAGAACGCTGATCTCTTATTTTCGGCCGAAGAGGCCTCGCACGATTTGCTGCGCCGCGTTGTTCTTACTGTTCCGAACAATTTCTTCGTAAGTGTTTTTGCAATCCGCTGGTAGCGCAAATGGGATGCCGTGATGAAGAGCACTGTGCTTCACGAGAGCGATTTGTTTGGCACGCGGAAAGTGTGTGAACTCGTTTAGGACCTCATCGATCCGAGCAATCGCTTCCTGCGTGTCGGTGTAGCTCATAAACTTGTCATACCTCGGCACGTCAGTACCTTCGATTTTGTGTTGAAGCGTTTTTGCGCTTTGACGGTCCATTGGCTCACTCCGTTCTCAATGGTTCAATCTTAAACTGTAGTTCTTTGTTTCAAAAACGTCTGCGCAGTGTCGTATAGGAATGGAGCCGCGTTCGGAGGCAATCTGGCTGTATTGTACATTAAGGCACGTTGTACGAGCTCGCATCATAATATCCCGAGGAACTTTTTCTTGCGCTTGCTCCGTGCGATGACATTGCTGCCGATATTGCCGTCGAAGAGTTCACTGTCCAACAAGACGCGTTCTCGATGCATGTACTCCGACCCATGCATGACATTCGGGTTTCGGTCTGAAGGAACAGAGGGCCATCCTCGCAATTCGAGGTATTTATGAGCCTCGGATAAATTATCGGTCACGAAGTAACCAACAAACCCACCAGATGCATCGATGTAACAAAGCGTGTAGCGGTATTCTTCATGGAACTTCTTCATTGATCACCTCAATAGCGCGCTCTTTGGTTTTATACGTAGTAGCTGAGCGCGAAAGTTAAACAGTGACCATGTCCACCGGGGCGTCTAAGGTCTCGTGAAGTCGGCGGATCCGGCAACTGCAGGGGACACAGAAAGGGACGGCAAAAATATGAACGATTCAAAGCTCTTTCGGGCACTCGCGCTTGCTTTTCTACTATTGTCTGCGCTCACAATTGCACCTGCAATGGCACAATCGAATAAGTGCGGCGCTGGGATCGGTAATTGGTCGTATCGCTACGCAGATCCATATCTAAAAAAGACCTTTGCTTCTCCGGAATTGCGGCTTCAAGGCATATCAAATTGGGGGGAGTTGCAGAGCGTGGGTCAGATCTCCAATCGATTTGATCGATGTGACCATAATTCTCACAAAAGAAAGATCGTGCCGAACACCTCGATGATCATGTCTGGTGTCTTTGTGTCCGGCGAAATCTGCAGCGACTCGTCCACATTGATCTTTGAGCAAGGAGGCGATGATAGCCTCGCGAATTCAACGTTCCGAACCGCGACACCTGGGTCATACGAACACAACAAAGCGCGCAACGTATTGGCGAGTTGGTATTATCCATATCAACTCGGAGGTTCGCAGAAGATCTGGAATAGAAATCGAGAGATCATCATTCTCTACACATCCTATCTTTCGAACGTGTGCGAGACGCTGCCCGAGCGGGTGAGGGTCGAAGCTCGGACAAATATCTCCCGTGGGCCGAATGGTCCACAAAAGCCGACCGCCCCTTTCTCGTACGACGTGCTGTTTACAGGCGAGTTTCACCCGAATTCTGGACGCGTGGAGTTGCATCCGAACGATGAAGAGATGCAACAAAGAGTGCTCGCTTCGCTTGAACAAATGTGGAGAAATCAAACGCAGCAACTCGTTGAATTTCAGCGACGCCTGGATGCTGGATTTGCTTTCGTTGCGTTAGGGGTTGCTGGCATTCACATGACGAGTGAGTGCAACCAGTTTCCTATTGGACACCCCGACAGACCACCATTGTGTGATTGAACAGCCCGAACAACCGAGCGCACTGTCCGGGAATATCTCTTCTCGTGCGATGCACAGTGATCGTATCTTCGGATGTCGTTAACTGGGATAAATCAGCGGTTTCGTCACGTCCGCTATTAGGAACTTCTCGCCGTGAAGATAACTATAGTAATTCTACCTTAACGGGAATCAGAGTATCGTCTTGCCCGTATAGAGACGTTACATGTTTGGCTCCAAATCTAAGTCAAAAATAAACCTGGAACGCGCGGTTCCTCGCGAGCCGCGCCACTCCGGTACGCCACAAAGCTCGATACCAGTTTTGCGTCCGAGGGGCGAAAACCGCCGAGGTCTGCGAAAGGACTTATGGTGCGTTTGCTCGGTCGAAACCAAGGGCGGCGAGAAGCGAGAAGGTGTGATCATCGACATATCGAAATCAGGTGCGCGCGTTCGGTTTCGCAGTCGAGGGACGCTGCCTCGTGTCGTCCGCATCAATGCCTCCAGAATTGGATTGAAACGATTTGCCCGTGTGATCTGGCAGTCTGCGTTTGATGCAGGGCTTGAATTCGTTCCGAATGCAAAAATCGAAAACGCATCCCGGTAATTTTCTCTTGCTCCAAGCTAGTTACACGAGGCCTTTCGGCCGTCTACAAAGTCCCTAATTGCTGCGTTCCGGCAAAACGATTCCGCAATTCGTTGCACCGAAAATATTCAAATAGCGACATCTTTTCAACGAGTTATTCACCAAAACGCGCTAGGTTTGATGCGGGGCAGTTTGGGGTGGTCACTATGTACAATCGAAGAGAGTTATTCTTCGGTCGACAGAGCCGTGAAGTCATCGAGGATGAACGCGGTACAGGTGCCATTGAGTATGGGTTGATCGCTGGCCTGATTGCGATTGTTCTTACCGGCTCATTGACACGACTGGGCAAGCGCCAACGCAAAAACTATAATTGCGTGAAGCGCGCGATGAAAGGCAAAGAGGCCAATCGATTCTGCAAAAAGCGCGGCGCCTAATTAGTTTAGCGCGGCAATTGGTATTGTCGGGTTCCGATCATATCTGGCTAGCAAATCAAGAAAATGACCCGCGGATGCATATGGTGCGAATAGGTCGCCGCTCGATAGGAGTTCGACGGGTAGCGCGAGCCTTTTTGCTTCGACTTCCAACTGATTCTTCCAGAGCGATTTGAGCAGTTTTCTAACGTCCGGTTTCAGGAAATAAGTGACGAAGACTCCGTCAAAAAAAGCGCTTGAACTAATGCGCATTCTGGCCTCCAAATTGCGTGTGTCGCAGCATGGATACGCGGATAAATGCAGCGTCAGCAACTCGACTTTCGCTTATGCAAGCGGGGGTTCACCAGAAAGATCGGCTGCTCTTTGGGCGCCCAACACAGTCATTTCGCGTCTCTGAAAATCTCGAAGAATCGCGCTTCATTCCTCCTCAAGTTTTTAGCTTCGTTCGTTGGCGCGGCGATAAATTCGGGACCCAAACCTGGCGCGTTGTTGTCGCTCAAGCGGGCCGTCCAGGAGAACGATTAACCCGCATTCCTGGCGTTACTCCCGGTGCTCATTTACTGCTTCACGCCTTCGGAAAGTCGAGAGCAAAACGTGTGCTTCGCGTGATCGATATGCTCTCCGAAGCGCACGTTTTACATGAGATTGCTCCAGCCTATTGGCATCATGTTCACCTTCAAATTTCAAAGAACAAACAGCCCGAACCTTACGATCCAAAGGTGTTCGAAGCGCTTGCGCGGGCGAGGTCTGTCTCATGACCTGGAACTGTCTTTTGCGAGTTGGAGTATTGGAACAGACAAAGAGCGGAGTAACGCAAGATAAAAGCAACTGTGCCCGACGGTCACAGATTGCCAATGGGGATAGGGCTTTGACGCGAGTCATGTCGTTCAACTGCACGACTCGCTCAAATCTCTGGATTGCCCGTCATCGTTGCGAATACGCACGAGTCGGATTTCGTGATGCATTGGTGTACAATTGGCGCCATCTCGTCCAAACCCTCAACACTGACGGGCGATTGCTCAGCGCTACGTGGTGCATGCCATGAGCGGAGATGGCGACTTCGACTTCCAGCCAAAGCTCGGACGAATTCGATCTCAGGGCAGTTTTAAACCAAAGGGCATGAAGGCTTACCTGAAGGGCGCGCGTAAGCGTCCAAGCAAGACCGGTGGTAGTCGCCGATCTACTGCGTTTGCCGGAGCACGCCGCGTGATGATCAAAGCCCGCGTCCATAGATTGTCTGGAAGCGGAGCGGGATCGCAGCGCGCTCACATCTCATACCTAGAAAGAGACGGTGCGGGTAAGGGCAAAGATCCGGCAGAATTTTACAATGATGTGAGCGAGGAATTCGATGGCCAAGAATGGCTAAAGGAGCATGCTGATGAGCGTCACCATTTCAGGTTCATCGTCTCACCTGAAGATGGCGAAAAACTTCAAGACCTAAAGCCCTTCATTCGAGACCTGGTGTCTCAGATGGAAATCGATCTTGAAACCAAGCTCGATTGGATCGCGGTCGACCATTACAATACTGAGCATCCGCACACGCATATTGTGATGAGCGGGAAGCGCGATGACGGCGAAGATCTCGTCATCTCAAAAAATTATCTCTCGTATGGGATGCGAGAACGCGGTAGCGCGTTTCTTACCCGAGAACTTGGCTTGCAAACCGAACCAGAACTTGCTGCCAAACTCGAACGAGAAACTGCGCTCAGAAAAGTCACACGCATGGATCGTATTTTAATGCGGGAGATGGATCGCAACGGCGCGGTCAACTTAGACAACCTAAGACGCAATCGTCCGCACTATCAGAAGCGTTTACAGACCCTCAGAAGCATGGGGCTTGCGCGCCACCAATCTGGCGGGATCTGGAGCGTGGACGATCAGCTTGATGTCACTCTCAACGCACTGGAGAAATCTGACACAATAGCCGTTCGAATTGAGCGCGCTGTTCGAAGCGCCGGACTGGATCGGATCAGTGCCCACGAACGGGGTCCATTTAAGTATGGTGACGCTGTTCATGGGCGCCTTTTAAAAATCGGATACAACGACGAGCTCATGGATCGCCGATACGCCATCGTCGACGGATTGGATGGACGCGTGCATCACTTCGATCTTGGAACCAGTTTCCCTAAAGATCTAAAGCCAGGTGATATGCTTGAGATCAAACCGCGGTCTCCTGGCGCGCTCGGCATGGATCAGACGATTGCCGACATGGCAGCTCAAAACCGAGGGATCTATAGCCTCGAAAACCACAAGCAATCCGACCCTAAAGTCAGCGCGAAACACTTAGCGATGATCAAGAATCGCGTCGCCGCTTTGGAACGCGTAGGCCTCGTGCGGCGATTTTATGGAAACGCCTATTCAATCGGGCCAAACTTCATTGACCTCGTAGATGAGCATTTCGGGAAAGCGGCAAACCGTTCTCCCAACATCGTCCGCAAGCTGGAGGGTAGGGCATTTGAGAGCCAGGTCCTTGCTTTCGGTGAAACCTGGCTAGATCAGCAGCTCGCTGGCCAAGCGATTGAGCCGCTTGGAAGCGCCGGCCTAGGCGGAGATGTTCGATCCGCCATGTATGAGCGTATGAAGCGGCATTTCCAGCGAGGGATTGTGAACGACCGGGATGCTAAAGAGTTGAACGATAATCATCTGAAGGCTCTCCAAAAAGAAGGTATGCTTCACGCCTCATTGGATATCTCCAAAGAAACGGGTCTGACCTATCGCCCAATTCAGCCTGGGGATCGGATCGAAGGGACATTCGTGCGCGTCCATCAGACCGAGCATGCAAAGTTTGCAGTCATCGATCGAGGCCGAGAGTTTTCGTTGGTGCCCTGGAAGCGTGGCCTTGAGCGACTTAAGGACCGCAGCATCGAAATTACGATGACGCGCTCAAGAGATATTGCGTGGACGCTTGGGCGAACCCGAGGTCTCAGTCGCTAGTCGATTTTTGCTCTTTTGCTTGTGTTCGTGCTTGGGGAAAGCACTCTCCTGTTAGGCGAAACTCGATTTCGAAATTCGCTTGCGATACTCGAATGCAGTGAACGTCGCGCGCTAGGACAGTCTTGGGATAGCAATTTAACATGCCGCTGATTGCCAATGGCGGCAAAATCCGGCAAGTCTCCGCAACTGGCGGCAAGTGCTTGTAAAAGCTCACTAAAGTTCACGATTGTTCACGATTTTCAGCCTTGACGAGGCGGCGTCTCAGTCGGCAGTCTTAGCGCTATGAGAGTAGAGTTTTACATAGATCTAATTGGACTGAGCAGATGAAACCCCGCTTAGTCGCATACGTACCCGCCCATGTGCATGCCAAAGTCGTTGCGCTGTCAAAGAAGCAAGGCATGACGCAATCTTCGGTGATCGAAGACGCACTGAACGCTTACTTTTCGATATCCATCCAACACGAACGAGACGCGGCCCTGATCAAAAGACAGGATGAGATGATCCGGAGTTTGGCTCGAATGGAACGTGAGCAAAATGCCGTTATCGAGATGGTCGATATGCAAGTCTGGTTTCAGCATGCGTTTGCGCCGCCCATGACCGCGGAGCAAAAACAAGCGGCCAAAGCGCGGGCCTCTTCAGCGATCGAAGGATTTAGAGCGCGCGTCGCTGAAAGACTGAACTCAGGAAGAAAGCTGCTCGGAGAAGCGCTTGCAGATGCTGTGTTCGATGAGGACGATTTTCTGCAGATTGAACAGCAGCCAGTGGCGGCGGAGTAAAAGATACAGATGATGGACGATCCGCAGTTTGCGAAATTTGAAGACCGTGAACGAGAGCGCGGTCGAGCTACCAGATTCCTGTCGTTGCGAGACGTTCTAGACCGAACCTCTATAAGTCGATCACTTCTGTACGAGCTGATCAAAGACCCGAACCGCCCATTCCCTTCCCCTGTTCATATTAGAAGGCGAAGCTTATGGGTGGAGGGTGAAGTTGAACAATACATGGCTGATTTGATCCGAGACGAACGGCATTCGTAAGAAGGCCGCGTAAACAAAAGCGGTCGGACTTTCGATACGCGTATTTTCCGTCGTGAGGCGCCTTACCCTGAACTCAGAACGCGCTACTGAAGCGCTCGAATGACACTTGATTATAGGGTTGAAGGTGTGCTCATTTGGGTAATATCTCTCTGCAGAATCGGTACAAGCAAAAATTCAGCAAAAACAAAGTTGTGGAAAACTCAGGACTCATACCGTTTCTCGATAAAAGTCCGTTGGTAATTTTGTTGGTATCGTCAGATTCGAGAAATAAAATTGTTAAAAAACAAATGATTAATATTTGTTCGAGTCCGGCGGGAGTACCATTGGACTGTCCGCAGACGTCCATTCCAATCCAATATATAAAATAAAAACAATATGCTTTGCTGCATTCCGCGATCATAGCTTGTCAAGCAAGCCTGCGAATAAGCGCAGCTTTCGCAACACTTACGTGACACGACCTCGCGGGCACTATTAGCTGATCGCACGCGCTCACAGTGCTCTCTTAGCAACCGAGTTCGTAGGATTTTCCATATCGCGAGATATCGCTTGATGACTAAGCACGATCTTCAAACCCCGCTCGACCTCAATTCGCCGCTTCAGTCGCACGTTCGAGGAATTCTGAGAAGTGCATCCTCCGGAGGGCGGGGCTGACCTCGCGAAGACTGGTTTGTTTTAGACGAGGAAAGAGGCTGAAGTCTCGTGCAGAATGGGGTTAATTTGCAACACACATGAGAGAAATGACTTCGCATGCAAAATTGCAGGGGTGGCGTGCTTGCATTCGAAGTCAAAAAATGCATTCGTGTCACTGTACGGTCACATTCATTGGGAGGAAAACCATGTCGAACCGCTCTGCTGTCAACCGAATTCTGCTAAGTACCACCGCCGCAATCGCCCTATCGGCAACGGCTGCAACCGCAATCGCCCAAGACGATTCTGAAATCGCAGAGAGCCAGAAAAAGCTCGGTGTGATCACGGTGACGGCGGAAAAGCGTTCGGAAAGCACTCAAGATGTTGGTCAGTCAATCCAGGCTTTTGACGAAGCGGGCCTGGAGCGAGCTGGGGTGGATGATGTCTCTCGTCTTGACCAGATCGTCTCGGGTGTAAATTTCGCTTTCGTTGGGAACGACGCCAAATTCAACGTGCGCGGAGCTAACTCAACAAACACATTTGGGGATGTATCTTCGATCGTTGGGACTTTCGTTGATGGCGTTTATCAGCCACGCGCATCGATGCAGTCACGTGGGTTTTTTGACGTTCAGCGACTGGAATTTTTGAAAGGCCCGCAAGGGACTCTATATGGTCGCAATACTTTCGCAGGCGCGCTGAATCTCTACACAAATGCGCCAGATCTATCAGGCTTCGGAGCAGGCATTGATGCGAGCTATGAGCGCTTCAATACTCGCCGTGTCGAAGGATACGCCAATATTCCTTTGACAGATACATTCGGCGTGCGCGTTGCCGCATTCACCGAGACTGGGGACGGCTATATCGAAAACAGCGCGGGGCACAATTTGGGCGCCCCAGACGATGTTGGCGTACGGATCAGCGCTTTGTGGGAGCCGAGCTCGGATCTCGATGTTCTGGCTCGATACTCAAATGTCACCGAGCGCGGCGTCGAAGCAGGCCTGTTTGGATACACTTTTGTCTGTCGCAATGTCACGGCGCAAGGGCTGACGGATCCGCTTGGGACATCCCAGGATTGCGCGAATCCGTTGCAAGGATCGAGCGGCGCGCCAAGCGCGGACCAGCTCGGGCCCTATGAGGTCGCGCAAGATTTTGCGCCCGAAGGCGATCTCGAGCAGCAGCAATTCTCGTTGGAAGTGAACTATGATTTCGGCCCGGTTACTGTGAAGTCGATCTCTGCTTATACGGACTTCAAAAATCTACTTGGGTTTGACGGTGACTTTAGTCCGACGGGTCATACGCGGTTTTGGTTCAACGAAGAAAATGAAAGCTTCTCGCAAGAATTCTTGTTTGCCTCGGATTATGACAGCCCATTGCAGTGGACCGCAGGCGCTTACTATTCCGAAGATGAGAGTTTCTTCAGTTTTGCCCTGATCGACCAGACGGCGGAGATCGCTAATCGTCCAAATGTTATTGGGCCTGGTGGTGCGACTTTCCCGCTGCTTATTGGTACGCCAATCGCTTCGAATGACATTATCATTCCAGGTGGCGAATTCGCAGATGTCGGCGTTCGCGAGGTCGAATATTTCGGTATCTTCGGTCAAGCCGAATGGTCGATCTCGGATCAACTTCGGATTACCGGTGGCTTGCGCTTTAACGATGAAAGCCGGACATTGGTCGGCGCGGGAAGTAATTTTACTGGTGACACGAATGGTGATGGTACAGTCGACCCAGTCGTCGCGTTCACCCAGCAAGTGCTAAACAATCCGACGCCTGCGGTTGTTCCAACCAATCCCAACACCGTCTTTAATCTATTCCCCAACTCGAGTGATGCGGTCACCGGCGATGTCAGCTTTGACAATGTCAGCTGGCGCCTCGGTGCGGAGTATGATCTGAATGATGAGATCTTGCTCTATGCCAACGCTGCAACAGGGTTCTTGTCCGGAGCAATCTCAAACGGTGGAGCCGCGACAGACGAGCAAGAATCGCAAGTCATTGAAGTTGGTTTCAAATCCAACTTGCTTGAGAACACACTGCTTCTGAATGGCGCTGTGCATGTGACTGAGTACACAAATTTGCTGCGTCAGGTGCAGGAAATCATCGGTGGGGTCGCTGTGACATCGTCGGACAATGGTGGTCAGATCGATGCCTGGGGTATCGAACTCGAAGCGACTTACTTCCCAGTTGAAAACCTTCGACTCAGCGGGACCCTTGCTTATCTCGACTCTGAGTTCGGCGATGGCTTCTTCCAGGGCAACCCATACCAATTGTTTGGGGGGCAAGTTGTGCCTTCCATCGATGTGTCGGGTGAAACCACACCTTGGTCTCCTGAGCTAACGTTCAATGTCTCTGGTGACTATACGATTGATCTCGGTGAAAACGGCACGCTAACGCCGGGTATTTCATTCTACTATAGCGACGAGTACTTTACCTCTAACCTATACTCACCAGACCCAAACCAGTTGCAGGATAGTTTCACGAAAACCGACTTGCGTCTGCGTTGGGACTCGTCTTCGGGTGACTATTCAGTCGAAGCCTTCGTTCAAAATCTTGAGGATGAGGCGGTTCTGGCTCGCGGCAACAACAACTCAAGTGATGTTGTCCAAACTGGATATCTGTACCCACAAAACTACGGTGTCAGGCTCAAGGCTCGGTTCTAACGAAATCCTCCTCGGAAGAACCGAAAACTGAAGCCAAATATTGGGGGAGAAGTCTTGACGGACTTTCTCCCTCAATTCTTTTTGAGTTTGAATTTTCAACATAAGCGGCGGGTGCGATGGAATCCTTTGGGTTATTAAACTGGGCAATTGTGGCGGTATATCTCGTCGGTAATTTATTGCTCGGATATTGGATGAGCCGGAAGGTTAAGACGGCCGCGGATTATCAGATCGGGGATCGGTCCGCGCCCTGGTGGGCAATCGGAATTTCCGTCGTCGCGACTTATGTCAGCGCCTTGTCATTTCTTGGTGGGCCGGCCTGGGCCTATGGCGATGGGATGGCGGCATTAGCCATCCACATCAATTACCCTCTGGTGATTTTTGTCGTCGTCGTGCTGTTCTTGCCTTTCTTCTACAATAGCGGCGTCGCTTCCATTTATGAATATCTCGAGCAGCGGTTTGGCTTGGCATCGCGAACCGTGATGTCCGCCATTTTCTTACTAACCCAAACGATCACGACCGCATCGATCCTAACGGCCACGGCCGTGGTGATTACGTTCGCGACCGGCATAGATGTCGGGGTCGCCATCATTGGCATGACCTTGGTGGTTTTAATCTACACTTTACTCGGTGGCATGAACGCTGTGATCTGGACTGATGTTCTGCAGGGCGTGATTCTATTTCTTGGGGCGGGGATCGTTTTGTGGGGTTTGCTGGGCGCAGTCAGCCCACTGTCGGACGCCCTTTCAACCCTGGCAAATGATGGCAAGCTTAATCCGATCAATACGGATTTGGATTTCTCGGTTGCGCCAACGGTGTGGGCTGGTGTCCTCGCCATGACACTCTTTCATATCACTGTGTACGGCACCAATCAGATGATGGTGCAGCGGGCGCTTGCAGCAAAGACGCTGGGTGATGCCAAGAAATCCTATTTGATGATGGGGTTTGCGGCATTCTTCATCTACTTCTTGTTCTTTTTCATCGGTGCTCTGCTGTACGTGCATTTCAAGGGCGAGCCGTTCGAGCAGCCGAATGAGATTATTCTCGTCTTTGCGCAATCACTCGCCATCCCCGGCTTGATGGGTATTCTGGCAGCCGCTGTCTTGTCCGCCTCTATGTCGAGCCTGTCTTCGGCGCTCAATTCGTTGGCGACCATTTCGGTTACGGATTTTTATCAGCGCTTTTTCAAGGCTGAAGCGAGCCCGGAACACTTTCTCGGCGCGTCGCGCCTGTTCACGCTAGTTTGGGCGGCTATGGCTGTTCCGATAGCCTTTGCTTTTATCAATAGCGGCGGATCGATCCTTGAAACCCTCAGCCGGGTCGCTTCCTATTTTGTTGGAGCTAAGCTGGCTATGTTCGGGCTCGGCTTCTTGTCCAAACATACCAGCGAACGCGGCTTGCTGGTCGGTGTGGTTGCCGGTTTCATTGGATTGCTGATCATAGTCGGCGGCGTCCCAGCTATTGGCCTTGAGCCGGCGAACGTTGCCTGGCCGTGGTATGTCGTGATTGGCGGCGTGATCAATATTTCCGTCTCTTGGACCGCCAGCGTTTTGCTCGATGGGTTCCAGTCAGATTGGCATGAGCAAACGGTTGTCGGGCAGTTGCGACGGTTTAAAGCAGAGGGGCTCGCTGAAAAAGAATCAGGCTGGTATGTGGTGCCGGGGCGCGTGGATAATGTTGCTTGGTATTTGCTAGGATTCTTTATCCTGATCATTGCTTTCTTGGCTTGGTTTGGAACCTTGGCCGGCTGAGTTAGTGTCTCGCCAAATTCAATTTGCATTCGAATGCAAAAATGCTAGAACCTGCGCCAGACGAAGGAGATAGCAATGGCCCGTTGGCTTAAGGAAGGGATTGATCCCGATATCAAACAAAAGGCGGATGCTCAGGTTCGCAAGACCGTGGAAGACATCCTTGAGGACATTGATTCGCGCGGGGACGCGGCGGTTCGAGATTTGTCGGAAAAGTTCGATAAATGGAGCCCGCCGAGTTATCGCCTCACCCGCGAAGAGATCGATGCGTGTTATAAAGAGCTTGATGAACAGGCCATCAGCGACATTCGCTTTGCACAAGAGCAAGTGCGAAACTTTGCCCAGATACAGAGGGATGCGCTTCAAGATGTTGAAGTTGAAACGCTCCCGGGCGTGACGCTTGGGCACAAAAATGTGCCAGTGAATTCTGTTGGCTGTTATATTCCAGGTGGCAAGTATCCACTGATCGCCTCAGCGCATATGAGCGTTGTAACAGCCAAGGTGGCCGGCGTCCCGCGTATCATTGCAACAGCTCCGCCCTTTGAAGGTCGGCCTCATCCTGCGATCGTCGTTGCCATGGACATGGCGGGTGCGGACGAGATCTACACCTTGGGCGGCGTACAGGGCATTGGTGCGATGGCCGTTGGCACAGAGACTATTGCGCCAGTCGATATGATTGTCGGTCCAGGCAACGCCTATGTCGCGGAGGCCAAGCGCCAATTGTTTGGACGTGTTGGAATCGACCTTTTTGCTGGACCGACAGAAACTCTGATCATTGCGGATGAAAGCGTCGATGAGGACTTCTGCGCAGCTGACTTGTTAGGACAAGCCGAGCATGGGCCAACGTCTCCAGCTGTGCTGCTGACGAACTCCGAGGGCCTCGCAAAACGGACCATGGAGGCCGTTGAACGCCAGCTTGAATGGTTGCCAACCGCTGATGTCGCTGGCGAAGCCTGGCGGGAGTACGGCCAGGTCATCGTCTGTGATAGCTATGAAGAAATGGTCGAAGTCGCGGACGAAATAGCGTCTGAACATGTTCAGGTCATGACCAAAGATCCCAATTATTTCCTGGATAATATGACAAATTATGGTGCGCTCTTCCTGGGGCAGGAAACCAATGTTTCTTATGGAGACAAGGTTATCGGAACGAACCACACGCTGCCAACCATGAAAGCCGCGCGCTATACAGGTGGGCTTTGGGTTGGTAAGTTCATCAAGACCTGCACATTCCAGCGTGTCACGAGAGAAGCCTCGGTAATGGTTGGCGAATATTGTTCTCGATTGTGCGCTCTCGAAGGCTTTGCTGGTCACAAGGAACAAGCAGACATCCGTGTGAGACGTTATGGCCAACAACCCGTCCAAAAAGAACCCGCCTGAGGAAAATGGCAAAGTCATTCCTCTGATAAAAGGCCGTCGCGCAACGTCTTATGATGTGGCGCGATTGGCCGGTGTATCGCAGTCGGCGGTCTCACGCTGTTTCAAGCCAGGCTCGAGCATTTCCGGAAAAATGCGCGAGCGGGTGATGAAGGCGGCAAAAGAGCTGGAGTATCAACCAAATGCGATTGCGCGTGGACTGATCACGCAACGGTCCAATCTTGTTGCGGTGTTGGTCTCAGGACGGTTGAACCTCTATTATCCCGAAGCTTTGTTCAAAATTACCGAAGAGCTCTCGGCGGCTGGACTTCGAGCGCTCCTGTTTACGGTTGAAAGCGAAGAGGATGCAGAGACAGTAATCGAGCAGGCTTGGCAGTTTCAGGTCGACGGCGTGATTTCGGCGTCCCACATGTCTCAGGCACAATACGAACTTTTGGAAAAACGGAAAATACCGGTGGTCTTCTTCAACCGCTATTTTGCCGATCACCCAAATACGGTGGTCTATTGCGACCCTTCAGAGCAAATCGATTCGCTGGCAAAGCAACTCGCCGAACTTGGTCACACGCGGGCGGCCCTAATTTCAGGGCCAAGCGAGAACATGGTCAGTCGCGAACGTACACGAATGACCAAGGCGTCACTGGCCCGCTTTAATATAGATCTGGTTGCAGAGGTGCAGGGCGATTTCTCCTATGAGAGTGGTGCGGCAGGACTTCAGTCGATTAAGCAACAAAATGGCAATACACCGAGCGTGATTGTCTGCATCAACGATATGATGGGTATGGGCTGTATGGATGAAGCGCGGTCCGTGCTTGGACTTAGCGTTCCCAGTGACCTTTCCATTGTTAGCTTCGACGGGATCGGCATGAGCCAATTCTCGAGCTATGAGCTGACCACGGTGCGCCAGCCAATCGGCCGGATGTCGGAGGCCGCCGTTCGAATGATCACCGAGCGTGTGGAGCGTCCGGATCAGTCTCACGAAAAACGCGTTTTCGAGGGCGCAGTTATTCCTGGCGGGTCTATTGCTCGTGCGCCCTCATAGACGTATGACTTCGAATGCATATTCGGAGTGAAACGTCATGAAAACCAGCCAGGACCGCATTCTCACGACCCATGTCGGCAGTTTACCGCGATCAAAACAAGTCACGGATTTGGTGTTTGGACATGAGGCCGGCGAAAGCCTTGATCAATCTGAGTTTGAAGCAGTGATCTCGAATGCGGTGTCAGAGACTGTGAAGCGTCAGCGGGAGTCCTCTGTCGACATTGTTAGCGACGGTGAGATGAGCAAAATCTCCTATGCCACCTATATCAAGGATCGCATCACAGGCTTTGACGGCGATAGTCCGAGGCGTGCGCCCGCAGATCTGGAAGCGTTTCCTGGGTTTCTCGAGCGGCAGGCAAAAGGCGGTGGAACGCCGACTTATCGCCGCCCCAAATGCGTAGGCGAGATTAAAGTGAAGAGCATGGCGCCTCTGGAAGCGGACCTGCGCCATTTCGCTGAAGCGCTCGATGGCGCAGGGCATAGCGACAGCTTCATGAATGCGGCCAGTCCCGGCGTGATTGCGCTGTTCCAGCCGAATGAGTTTTATGGCACGCAAGATGAATATTTGGAGGCCTTGGCCGAAGCCATGCGGCCGGAATATGAGGCGATTGTTGGGGCCGGGCATATCCTTCAACTCGATACGCCCGACCTTGGACTCGGCCGTCACATGATGTTCAAGGACAAACCGCTGGAAGACTATCATCGCTTGGCCAGTCAGCATGTTGAGGTGCTCAATCATGCGTTGCGAAATGTGCCGGGTGATCGGGTTCGTATGCATATTTGTTGGGGCAATTATGAAGGCCCACACCATTGCGATGCACCTATGGATGAGGTGTTGCCGGTGGCGCTGAAGGCTAAACCAAAAGGCTTGTTGTTTGAAAACGCCAATCCTCGCCACGGTCATGAGTGGACGGTATTTGCGGACGCCGAGAAACGCGGTGAGTTGAAGGATAAAATCCTCATCCCGGGCGTTATCGACTCGACAACCAACTTTATCGAGCATCCTGAGTTGGTCGCGCAACGGATCGAACGCTTTACCGATATCGTAGGCAAGGAAAGAGTGATCGCTGGGACCGATTGCGGTTTCTCGACTTTTGCAGGTTTTGGAGCTGTCGACGAGGATATCGTTTATGCCAAGCTTGGAGCGTTGGCAGAGGGTGCTGAGCTAGCCTCGAAAAGGCTATGGGCATGAGCCTCAAACAACGCCTTCGCGATCAGGAGCCATTGATCGGTACGTTTTTGAAGACACCGTCCGCGATGGTTTGCGAAGTTTTAGGGCGGAGCGATTTGGATCTGGTTTGCCTGGATGCCGAACATTCCCCGTTCGATCGGCGCGACATCAATGATTGCGTGTTAGCGCTGCAGCATGTCGGGAAACCAAGTCTGGTGCGAGTGCCGGCCAACCGCCCAGAGTATATCCTCAATGCGCTTGATTGCGGTGCAACCGGCGTTCTCGTGCCACATGTGATCACCGGTGCGGATGCGGAAGCTCTGGCAGGGAATGCGCATTTCGGAGCAGGACGCGGCTATGCTGGCTCAACCCGAGCGGCGGGCTATGGCGCACGCACGATGGCTGAGCACATAGCGCGCAGCAGCGAGGCAACAGTTGTCATCGCGCAAATCGAAGATGCCGAAGCGTTGGAGCATTTGGATGATATCTTAGCGGTAAAGGCGATTGATGCATTCTTCATAGGCCGTGCGGATTTGTCTGTATCTCTGGGAGCAGACGGACCGAACGATCCGCGGGTCGTTGCGGCGGTTGAGCAGATTTGCGCAAAGGGAAAAGCGGTGGGCGCAACGATCGGGATGTTCACCGCTAATTTGGACGAATTGCCAAAGTGGCGCGCCGCGGGAGCGAGTTTGTTTCTGCTTGGCTCAGACCATGGTTTTATGCTGAGCGGCGCCGCGGAGCTGACAAGCAAGGTGCGCGTGCACTTTTAGATTCGATAGAACCGTTCAGCGACGGCGCGGAACATGGCGTCGCGCTCCACCGCTGTATAAACGTCACAAATCTTCAAATACGCACCCATCGTTTCTTCATAGCTCGCATAGAGCTTATCGACGGGAAAGTTCGACCCAAAGGCGATGCGGTCGGGCTCAAAGACTTCGATTGCGCGATGCACTAAGGGTGCGATGCTCTCGATCGACCAGTGAGGGTCGAACATGCCGAAGCCCGATAGTTTGCAGATCACATTCGGGAGCTCTGCGAGCGCTTTTAACCCGGTCTTCCATTCAGCCAGACTGCCTTGATCATAGGCGCTGAGTGAGCCTCCATGACAAAGCGCGACATTCAACTTTGGCACTTGAGCGAAAAGATCCGCAGCCGACTGCATTAAAGGCGGTGTCAGTTGAAGATCGAAAGACATGTCTTTGTCAGCGAGAATTTGAAGACCGCGTTTGAAATTTGGATCCTTGAGTAGCGCGGACGTACCGGTCTTACGGTCTTCTTCGGCGCTGCGTCCGATGATTTGCCGAACCCCTTTAACGCCAGAATGCGCAAGATGCTGGTCCAGATCTATTTCAACGGAGTCACGCGTGAGGTCGCAAAATGGCACGATTGCTGTGGGTAGACCGAACCTGTCTGCTTGGGCTTGCAACCAAGTTGTTTCTTTGAGGCTGTCATCGACCTCTACGCCGATCTGAATATGGACGGACTTTTTGACTGGGATGGTGCCGAAATCGGTGCGCAGATCATCAACGTGATAGTTCTTTTGAATGGGAGCAGGATCGCCAAAGAAGCGGATGACCCCACGCTCGGCGAGCCAAGTGTGGCGGCATGCGTCTAGGTCCCAAAGATGGTGATGCGCATCCACGATATAGGGCAGATCATCCACTTTGATACCTCGTGGTGGCAATTTGTCGACGCAATGCGATATCATCCCACACTGTGACTTGCTCGCGAACGCGACCATTCATTATGCGAAAGTGTGACACACCTAATATGTAAACGGGGGCGCCCGTTGGGGCACCGTAGCGTCCTGCACCCGAATGCGTGCCAACGGCGCTCCAACGTAAAGAAACATCTCTGGATTCTCCCAAATAGGGGATCTCGGCGACGTGTTCGATAGACAGTTTGAGGTCAGGTAGTGTGCTCAGCAAGCCATTGCGCCAAACCATAATTTGGTCTGGGCCATATAGTGAGACATCACCGGGAAACTGGGCTGCGACTCGGAAGTCATAAACCGCTTGAAGCTTATCTAATCCAGTAGATGAGAAACACCGACGTAGAGCAGTGGCGGCGAGCGAGATGGCAGTGCTGGCATCGGTTTTGGTTTGGTCACCCTGAGCTGTCGTCGCGCGATTATCAGCGTGAAAGTCGATCAAGCTGAAACTGTTGATTTTATCCTTCTGGGCCTGGTCCTTGGCGACCCGATCCGCATCGAAACCGAGCTGTTGAACGGCAGCAAGATTGTCGCGAACAAGCCATTCTTCGATGACGCGATTGCCTTTGCACAAGCATTCCGCAATCGTTTGAATGCGAATTTGCTTGCCTGTTACAGGGCCAAATTCACTGGCGCCCTCATTTGTCATTTTTGAAGTTATTAGGTGCGAGGAATAAAATGCGTCATCGTCTTCCTTAGACCAGATCACATTATCCGCATCGAGACGGCGATCTGGAAAAGCCTTAAGCGTCGCCCACGTATTGTCGACCACGGTTTGTGCGCCACTGATATCGCCCGCCATCGTGTGTATGGCGCAGTCTTCAGCATACCAGTCGAGGCATTTCTCAACCTCGCGATCGTGCCAAATCCGCTCGGTGATGCGAATGATGTAGTGCGGGAAGTCAACAAACTCATCCGCGAAGCCGGGCAGGTCCATACGCGGCTCGGGCCCTGGATTCATCATTTCGTGAATATTCGTCGTTGCGACATGAGTGATGGGTTTGTGTGTCATTTGCTTCCTATTGCGCCGTCCAACCGCCATCGACAACGAGTGAGTGGCCTGTAATCATCCTGCCTGCCGGACCACATAGATAGAGCACGGCCTCAGCGATATCTTCCGTGCTTGCAACTGTGCCAAGAGGGATCATGCGTTTGACGAAAGCCGAAAACTCGGGATCGTCCAACATCGGTTTGGTCATTGGTGTTTCGACAAAAGTTGGAGCGACTGAGTTGACGCGGATTCCGCGCGGCGCAAGCTCCACCGCCATAGCTTTTGTGAGACCTTCGATGGCGTGTTTGGTCATGCAATAGGCTGTGCGATTTGGGGACCCAACATGTCCCATTTGTGAGCTGATATGAACGATCCGCCCGTCTTGAGGCATCACATCAAGAACAGCGCGCGAGACGCGAAAAGTGGTGCGAACGTTCAAGTCGAGCATGACGTCCAGATCTTCATCGCTGACGTCGTTCATTGGCTTGGGTCGATTGGTGCCGACATTGTTCACCAGAATATCAATCCGGCTTTGTCCCGCGATGAAGTCGAGTAATTCATCCGACGCTGCATTGCCCCGCCACGGGATACAGCGATCACCGCAAGCCGCTATGAGCTCTTCCATGGCGTCAGAGGCACGTGCGACGGGAATGATCTCTGCGCCTGCAGCGTGCAGCGCTCCACAGATCGCACGCCCGATGCCGCGACTGGCGCCGGTGATTAATGCGCATTTTCCTCTTAGGTCCATCGTCATGCCCAGCGTAGATCCGGTGCTTGGTTACCTCCGCGAACAGCGACGAGTCGGACTGGCGTGTCACCTTCATTGTGAAACGATCGCTCCGAGCCTTGCGGGAATGTCACCGTATCGCCTGGCGTAAGCGTCGTACTTTGACCGTCAATCTCAATCGCCAAGGCGCCTACGTGCACGAAATGTACGTCGGCCGCGCTCAGGTTGTGAGTCGGGACACGAGCGCCGGGCGCAATCTCGATTTCGCTCAACGTAAAGCCATGTGGCCAGTTAATTGGGGCTGGACCGATGAGGCAGGTTTCCGAGACACCTTCAATCTCATCCATCGCACCTTTGTGCTGGCCTTCTGATGCACGGATGACGCAGCTTGCAAGTTGTTCATCCGAATAGACGTCGAGCGCGGCGACCTGTTCTCGCGTTGTCACTGGCATGGGCGATTTTCCGGTCGGAACCGTCTCCCCTTTATTGGAGTCAATCAACATGCCATCTTCCAACAGGATCAGTCCGAAGTCGCGTGCCATGTCGAACACTTTTGGCGCCCAAAGAACGCGGCCCGGATCGTCCCCTCCGAGTACGGCCCAGAGATAGCCAATATCATCGCCAATGTTCGTAAATCCGCGAAAAACTTTGGTCGGGATCGAAATTAAGTCGCCAGGAGCGAGCTCAATCTGCGCATCCTCTCCATGCTCACCAAGATCGAAGCGCCATCGCCCCGAATGCACGTAAAAAACCTCCACGGTGTCATGGCTGTGCTGTGAATTGGTGCATCGGGGGGGCTGGCGCGCCCCGCCAATATTGAACCCGTGTGGCTCTGCGATATGGACATGCTGATTGGGGTTCTCTGAGACGCCCGGACCGATAATGGTGAAGTTTTCTTTCTTATCAGACCCGGGGGTTCGGGTATCGATAAAAGCATCAAAACAGGGCTTGAGATCGGCGTAGCGCACGACTCGATCTTCGATCCGCAATCGACTTGTCATAGCGGTTTCAGACATGTGATTATCCTTATCAGCGGCAGTCGAAATGCCGGATGCGTTCCTGGTCATTATTCGTTTTCCAAAAGTGTGAGCTGGTGGTTTCCAGTCTGAGTCATGCGCGCGGGTGGGGCATTTAGCAGCGCCAGCAACGCGTCATTGACCTGATCTGGCTGCTCAAGCGTCGATATATGGCCGCAGGTATCGATGATCTTTAGTCTGGCATGGGGTATACGAGATTGAATCTCAACGTGGCGCTCGACGGGGCAAACCCGATCATCACTACCCGCGATTAATAGGGTGGGACAAGCAATCTGACCAATCCAATCGCGGTAATCAGATCGAACAGTCAGAGCCATGGTCTGTCGACAGAATACATTTTTGCCGAGTGCCATTCCCATTTGTTCGAGAATTTGTAAGCGATCTTCCGTGCGATTTTCTGGCGCTAGATATTGAGGTTTTAGCTCGTCTCGGATGACCAAATCCAGATCGCCGGCAGCGACTCGACCAAGCTGTTTTTTTCGCGCAGGGCCAGCTGCATCTGCACGCGCGGTTGTATTCATCAGGGCAAGATGAGTGACACGATGCGGTGCTTGGCGGCAAATCTCTAAGGCAACGATGCCGCCCATAGATAACCCAGCAAGCGCAAAGCGTTTGGGGGCTGCAGCGAGAACTTGCGTAGCGAGGCGCTCGATAGAGCAGGCCTGAGTAAGGTCGCCCACGCTGCAATCAATGCCCTGACCGCTGAGAGCATCGACTTGCGGCGTGAACAGGCGGTGGTCACACATAAAGCCTGGCAAGAAGACAATTGATTGATTTCTCATTGGCGCCATCCCGATAATCAGAATAGAGACAGATAATCATATATTGCATTCGAATGCAAAACTGAATTCGTGCAATTCAGCTCGAACGCCAAAAATCTTTACGGTGACGGTAGCCCACGAATTTCAGCGAGGCGTTCGAGGACGTCCAAACCTTGTTGTTTGAGATAGTATGGCAAATCGATCAAAACCCAATTCTCTGCGAGTTTGTCTCCGGCGCGGCGGTAGACGTCGACCACGCGCATCTCGCTTGATCGAGCTGCCTCCGGAAGACCGAGAAAACCACCCAAGTTCCGGTTGCTTAGGTTCGCCCAGCCGAAGAATCCACCATACTCGCCTTCCGCGAACCGAGCAACGTGACCATTATAGGTTTTATCACTCAAGTTGATCCGAAATGGATGTTGATGCTGAGCTTGATACCGCTCAATCGTATAGCTTGCCCCAATGCCACATGGGCCATACCAGGTCATATCCTCATGCCATGTGCGAGCGAGCAGTTCCGGAGGACATTTTTCACCTGTGATATGATTGATCGAGTTTAAATCTGCGATCATCTGATTGATCAGCTCCATGGTTTTTCGTGTTTCACCTTCATCTTGCACCTCGAAGAGGCGCCCGTCATGAGTCGCTGGTCCGGGATAGACAAAAAATGAACCGGTCATCGGCGGCAACGGATAGACCCCAGCCTCATGCATCAGACCCAGTAAGTCGAAGAATAACGCACTTTCGACGATCTGATCTCCATCTACCCGCGTGAATTCAGCATAACGTAAGTGCGCTAGGCGTCCGGTCTTGGGAATGTTCAACCAATCTTTGTCGAACAGCCCGACAAAATGGCCCATGCTGCAGGTCCACACGGATTGCCCTTCATCGACATCATTGGTTCCGGCGAAGAACACGTCCTCCCGCCTTTGAATATGTGTGAGAGACTGCCGCAATGGGTGCCAGAAATCGCCGATGACGGTTTCGAACCCAGACTTCTCATAGAACGGATGCATGCTGCGCCAGGTATAGTCTGACGAAATCGCGTTTAGGCTAACCTGGTTCAGGTCCTTGTCACTGGCGGAATCAAATGTGGCCATATGCGTTCGGACCACTTGTTTCGCTGTCTGCAATCTGTTCATTACAATCCTCTTTCTCCAAGGTTTAGCCAAATTGACTTCGAATGCAATCCTGCTAAGCGGTGGTTTTGAGTGCGATCATGCTCCGTGCTCGAGCTTGTCCGAAATAGATGTATCCCATCATCCCAACCCGATGAGAGTAATGTGATGAATAAGCAAGATCTGAAAGCTGTGTTCGCACCGTTTCGAATGGCTACAGCGACGTTTGCATCTGACACCGTTCGGACCGCCTTCCAGGATATTTTTGCACCGGATGTAGAATTCAAAATGTGCCATCCATTTGGGACGATGACTGGAGCGGAGGCATTCTACGAGACCTGCTATCAACCATTGTTCACGGCACTGCCGGACCTAGAACGACGGGAAATGATCCTGCTCGCGGGTCAATCACCTGAAGGGGAAGACTGGGTCGCGACGATGGGGAATTATATGGGCACCTTTCTGGCGCCCTTTTTGGACATTCCGCCGACGGGCCATCTGGTTCATATGCGCTATCACGAGTTCTTCCGTTTCGAAGAAGGTAAAGTGGTCGAGGTTCAAGCAATTTGGGATCTGCCGGAAGTTATGATGCAGGCTGGGGCCTGGCCGATGGCGCCGCAGCTTGGCGGGTTTTTGTGTACCCCCGCGCCAATGAGTGGAGATGGCTTATCCGCTTCTGGGGACGGTCATCAAGCCTATCATCATGTCACGCAAATGCTTGATGATCTATGCAAGCATCCGGCCGATCCAGATCCACGCGTGATGAACTTGGATAGCTATTGGCATCCGCGATTCAATTGGTACGGACCTTGTGGTATCGGCACGGCCCGGGGGATATCTGGGTTTCGCAACTGGCATCAAATCCCATTTTTGCGGGCAATGCCCGACCGCAAGCTCGATGAAATGGGTGACCTGAAATCGCATTGGATTTCAGAGGGCGATTATACGAGTGAAACTGGTTGGCCAAACATGCGCCTGACCCTCACGGATGATGGCTGGATGGGGATCGCGCCGGCGGGCCGTGAAGTCTTGTTACGAAGCCTCGATTTTTGGCGGCTGGAAAACGGTTTGATCCGCGAGAACTGGGTACTGGTCGACTTGCTGGATTTGTATGCGCAAGTCGGCGTTGATGTCCTTGCGCGTCTGCGTGAATTCAACAAGGCACGCAATATCTCTACTATCCGTCTGCCCCCTGGTTTGAGTTAAAGAGCGGCCATAAGAGCGTCAGCGGGTCCCCGATAAAATCCAATTGAGAAGATTTGCTAGCTCACAGCGCGTTTCGAGATTCTGCTACGCGAGCAAAAGGAGGCATTAGTTTGGAGGCTTTCCTAATTTGCTTCCATCCGCTTAAACCTAGATCATGAGAACACTGGTTTTGGGCGTCGGGGGAATGATCGGTGATGCGGTTGCCGCCTCGCTTGCCCAGAGCGGCCACGAAGTTTTTTGCGTATCCCGCTCGGCGGAGTCTGATGAGCTCAACGGGATAGTCTACAAAAGAGCTGATCGAAACGATCCAGATCAAATTGCACTGCTCGTAAACACTTTGGGAATTGATGTTGTTGTTGACGTGATTGCTTACGATGTAACCTCGACACAAAACCTACTGACCTCGCTAGCAGCTAAAATAGACCAGTACGTGCTTCTGAGCTCATGTGATGTGTATCGAAACTACGGACTGATACATCAAACAGAAATGGGAAAGCCCGATCCCTCTCCTTTGCGCGAAGACAGCCCGATCAGGTCGCATTTGTATCCTTATCGGTTAGCTCCAGCACGCCGGAAAGATGACCCTCAAAGATGGTTGGACGATTACGATAAAATTCCGATTGAAGCGGCTGCCCGCACGTTTGACGGTAAATGGACAATCCTGCGCTTACCAATGGTCTACGGCCCAGGTGATCCCCAGAAACGGTTTGAACGGGCAATACGACCCTTGTTGGCTGGCGCAGAGACGATAGTGGTTCCGGCTTCCTGGCTAAATTGGACGACGACATATGGATACGTCGGTAATGTAGCGTCGGCGATTGCAGCATCTGTTGGAAACTCTGATTTCGAAAATCGTACATTCAACGTGGTGGATAGAGAGCCAAAACCTCACAGAGAGTGGCTTTCTGACTTTGCGAAACTGATTGGCTGGAGTGGTCAGGTCACAGAAACCGACGATCCAAATCATCCGATCTCCGTTGCTACCTCTCCCCTTGACTTAAAAATACCGCTGCTTGTGTCAGGACAAAGGATGTTGGATTTTACAACGTATCGACCAACGCTATCGCATCAGGAAGCGTTACGAAACACCATCGCGGCTTAGCGAGCAAAAGCATGGGTAATCGGGCGGGCTGTTAGCCAATCGAGCTCCTGATAAGTTTGTAGCATTGGACTGCGGACATGAAGGAGAATACGATGAACGTGTTTATTGGATTGGATGTCTCATTGTCTTGCAGAGCCGAACCGCGTAGAGGCGGGGTTTGAATGGTAATTTTTACAATAGGCTGAATGATGCAGTGGCAGGTTTATCTTTCCGGTGAGATCCACACCGATTGGCGTGAGCAGATTATCGAGAGCGCGAAAGCGCATGATCTTGATATCGTGTTCTCCTCGGCCAACACCCATCATGAAAGCAGCGATGCTGCCGGGGATGTCTTGGGCAAACCCGAGGATGGTTTTTGGCGCGACCACCAGTCTGCCAAGGTCAACTCGATCCGAATCAAAACGCTGATCCAGAAATGCGACATCGCGATTATTCGGTTTGGCGATAAATATAAGCAGTGGAATGCCGCGTTCGATGCAGGCCAGTGCGCGGCGCTGAACAAGCCTTACATCACGCTGCATGACGAGAGCATTGTTCATGCGTTGAAAGAGGTTGATGGTGCAGCTGCGGGCTGGGCGAAAACCCCCGAACAAGTCGTCGAAATCCTGAAGTATACGCTTGGAAAATAGCCAGTAGCGCATGCGCCGCACTTGCTTATCTGCCAACCGGCTTAAATAAGCGGGCAAAGGATGTTCTAATGCCCGATACGATGATGACACCGCAATCTGTCCCCGGGGCCATCGGCCCGCTGCCTGCTGATCACCCGAAGGTGGTGCAAGGCAAGATTGGCGTTTTGTTGATCAATCTCGGAACGCCGGATGGCACAGACTATTGGTCGATGCGGCGATACCTGTCTGAATTCTTGTCAGACACCCGCGTGATCGAAGTTCCGAAACCGATCTGGCAGCTGATTCTGCAAGGGCCGATCCTGACGTTCAGACCGAGCAAGTCTGGCCGTGCGTATAAGAAAATTTGGACCGAGAATGGCTCGCCTCTCTTGTTCTATACCAAGCGCCAGGCTGAGAGGCTGAACCAGCGCATAGGTAGCGACAATCTGATCGTCGATTTTGCGATGAATTACGGCAATCCAAGCATCGCTTCCAAAGTCGTGGGCCTGAAAGAGCAGGGATGCGACCGGATCTGCGTCGTGCCGCTCTACCCGCAATACTCTGCCACGACGACGGCGAGCGTGTGCGACCGGACATTTAAAGTTCTGGCGGATATGCGCTGGCAACCGGCGCTTCGCACCGCCGCGAGTTTCCACGACCAGCCCGTCTATATTGAGGCGCTCGCCAAGACGATTTCAGCGCATCTTGCGACCCTCGATTTTGTGCCAGACAAAGTGCTGATGTCTTATCACGGCATTCCAAAAGCCTATTTCGACAAAGGCGACCCGTATCATTGCCATTGCCACAAAACGACACGCCTGGTGGCCGAGCGCCTCGGTTGGGAAGACGGCTTTGCGATGACCACATTCCAAAGCCGGTTCGGACCGACCAAATGGCTGGAGCCTTACACCGACAAAACGCTTGAGGCCTTACCGGGCGAGGGCGCAAAGAAAGTGGTGGTCGTCTCACCAGCCTTCATCTCTGACTGTTTGGAGACCCTGGAAGAGCTTGCCATGGAAGGCCGCGATGAATTCATGGAAGCGGGCGGCGAAGCTTATTCTGTCGTACCGTGCTTGAACGATACAGACAGTGCGATCGATTTGATCGAGGATATCGTCCGGCGTGAGACGGCTGGCTGGATTGTCTAGACGTGGATGACTGGGTCAAAAACGGGAAAGTTCGCGGCCGGATTACAGAAAGTGGCGCCCTTGAGGTTCGTTGTTTCGGTCTGACCACTCAAACCAAATATTATAAGCAACTGTTTCGCGAGTTTTTTCGCAAAGATTTTCAGCGATTGCGGCCTGGCTACGGCGATTTCGATGTCCACATCGTGATGGAATATACCGGCGATGCGCCGTGGATGGATCTCGACAATCTGGCGAAAGCCTTGCTCGACAGTCTCACCGGAAACGCGTTTGAAGATGATCACCAAGTGGCACGGCTGCTGGTCGAACGGCGGGTCGGCGAGCGTGAAGGCATCTATATGCGCGTCATGGAGATGGACTAAGCGCTATTGTTGCCCCAAGCACGCATGGCATCGATAATCGGGCGCATATTGCGGCCTTTTTCGGTGAGCAGATATTCAGATCGCGGCGGATGCGTGTCATAGATTTTGCGCTCAACGACGCCATGATCTTCCAGCATTTTTAGCCGATTGGAGAGCGTGTTCGGCGCAATCCCGCTCAACGCGGTTTCAAAGTCCGAGAACCGCCGCGCGCCGTGATCGACCAATTCGCGAATGATCTCGCTGGTCCACCTTGATCCGATGATAAAGGCGGTTCGCGAAACCGGGCACAGAGGAAGGTTCTTTTTGGCCATCGCCGACCTGTAGCCAATTTGCAATTTCAAATCCAGTTACTATAAAAAAGATAGTTACTATATACAGGAGGACAAAATTATGGGTTTTGAATTACAAGCCGTGGTCTGGACGACGGTGATATTGGTCGCCCTTATCGGATTTCAGGGCGCGCTCGTCCCGGTCAATCAAGGGTTCGCCTGGGGGCTTGGGAGCCGAGACGCGGCCCGTGAAAAAACGGCATTGCAAGCGCGAACGGCCCGCACGGTCGCCAACCATATCGAGGGCATGCTGGTCTTTGTTCCATTGGCGCTTGTTGCCGCGATGACAGACATTTCGTCCACGCTGACGATTTGGGGGGCTGGCCTGTATTTGCTTGGCCGGGTGCTTTTTGCGCCACTGTATCTGCTCGGCGTACCTTATTTGCGGTCGCTCGTTTGGGGCGTCAGCCTGATCGGAATTCTGATGATCGGATACGAAACGGTTCGCGCTGCGATTGGCTAAATCAGCCAATTAAGAACGGGTCCGACAGCTTTCTTGATCGCCATACTCACAGGCGCTCAGTCGAGCCTCGCGCGCCGCTTCAGGATCTGCTCGCCCGCCAATGCCAAGCTCAAGATCTTCGGCATACCAGGCGCAGCCAACACCGTGACCGATATCGCATGCGCGCTTGATAAAGCTTCTGACGCGTCCGGCGCGTTGCGGGCTCGATTTCATGTTGATCAGAACGAAGTCTGCCGCGGACACACACAGGTCTGGGCTGCGGGCGCCAACGGTTGGGCAGGCGAGTGCAACGGCCTCGAGCGCACGCAAATTATCTGCCTCGCCGCCAACGCCGCGAACATAAAGGTCGGCAACTTCGCGGCACGATTCCAGTCTTCCGAGTTCGCATGAGCGTTCCAGTGTTGCACGCGCAAATGCGAGATCTGGCTGCTCGGTCCGGCCCTCAATGTGGTCCTGAGCAAGCGTTGCGCAGGCGCCAGCGTCGCCGAGTTCGCAGGATCGCGCCGTGAACTCCACGCCGCGCTCATACGCGCCGTCAGTGTTCGCGGCGCGCAAATAAAGGGCCATGTTCTCGCACCCTTTAATGTAGCCCGCGCCGCAAATCTCTTCCGAGAAAGACAAATAGCTCGACGTCGCGATTTCCTCGTTTCCATATTGCGTACGCGCTTCGTAAATGTCCAAAAGCGTGTCGCATGCAAGCGAGGATTGAGTCTGGGCAATGTCATAGAGACAAGAATCGCGAAGCGGCGGGATGGCGCGCTCAATCTCTCCAGCAGCGATGAAGGCTGTCGCCAGTTGGACGAGCTCGGCAGGGTCTCGGTTCAGAGGCGGAACGGAAACAGGTGGCTCTGCGGCTTCTTCACTCGAAACCAGATCTGTCTCCGAGAGGCTGACCTGAACTTCAATGTCTTCGCCAGCGTCGGTCGGTTCAACTTCTACGATGGCCTGGGAATCGATTTCGGATGCGAGCGATAGGTCAGACTCTGTCTCAAGCTCTTCGGGCGTTGGCGCCTCGCGGCAGCCGAGTTCTATTTCGGCCCATTCAAGCATTGAGTCGCTTGGCGCATCGGTCAGCGTTTCCCAGAACGTGCTTGGATCCAGATCGCTTGACTGCGCTACCTCGGAGAGCTGCTGGTCGATCGCATCGCTGCCATCCGCACCGCAGAGTTGATCGCGGAAACAGGTGGTCAGTTTAGACAGCGCATCATCGTCATCCTGGATTGCGTGGACGCCGATATAGCTCCATTCCATAACAATCATGGCGGCATAGCGGTTCTCGAGATCGAGATACTGATCTGCTGGCAGAGCGCCGTTCAGGGCGACCAATGCATCCCGCGAGCTCTCTACATAGCGCTCAACCGAGTCGGGTGTTGGGCAATCTGCAGCGGCGGCCATCGCAGAGACTGCGATTACCAGCGAGATCGCCGCTCCCTTGAGTAGAGATTTCCTTAGGCGCAAAATCTAACGTCCCTGAACATTTCGCGTACGAAACGTACCATATGCGTAAAAATTCAACAAGATCAGTCGTATTTCTGTGGAAGCGAATGAATTTGCACAAAACCGGTGCGGCCGAGAGCGGCCCAAAGCCGCGACGGGCGAGCCTCAGCTCAGTCGTTTAAATGGCATCGGGATCGCTGTCGCTGTCGCTTTTGCCACCAATTTCCCTTTATTATCAAAGCATTCGGCTTCCATGAAGGCCGCCGAGCGCCCCCATTTGAGGATCCGTGCCTCGACATGAGCGTCCCCAGGCATCAAGCGTCTCAAGTAAGACGTTTTCATTTCCAAGGTGGGCGCTGTCATGGTGACGTTTGAGGCTATTATGCAACACGTGCTCATCGCTTCATCCATCATGGCCGCAATGAAGCCGCCTTGGACCGCGCCAGTTGGGTTTGCGAACATGCCCGGCACATCGAAATCCATGCGGATGCGTTGAGCATCTTGCTCGACTTCGGTGAGGCGCATCCCCAGCGTGTCTGAGCATGGCGGGCGTTTCTTGCTGTTTTGAAAACGCGCAAGCATTTCGGCGTCGGAAACGCGCGGTTTCTCATCCTGTTCGCTATTCGACATGCTTATTTACGACGGAAGGCGTCGAGGCTGACCACTGTGTCGCCTGATTCCGCGTCTGTCTCTTCGGCAGTTTCGGTAACTGTTTCGGTCTGCTCCGGGGCAGGATCGACGACATTGGCATTCTCGCCAGCGGCGGCTTTCTCGAAACTCACCCCAAAATTCACCGCCGGATCGACAAACCGTGTCATCGCCACATAGGGAATTGAAAGGTGTTGCGGAACCCGATTGAACTTCAGAACGATCTCGAAGTGACCATCATGGACTTCCAGGTCCCAATACTGATGCTGGATGACAATTGTCATCTCATCTGGGAACTGCTCGATCAGATGGTCCGGAATTTTGACGCCCGGTGCTTTGGTCCGGAAAGTGACATAGAAATGGTGATCACCTGGAGGCGCTGAACCTTTTGCCGCTTGGCGCATGGCTTCGCGAACGACGCCGCGCATGGCTGCCTGTGTCAGTGCTTCATAGCCGATATAGTCGGTCATCATCCGCTCCCCGTTTAGAGGAGACGAATATCCCCTCTGAGCACCGCTCGCAACGCTGTTCATGCGTGAGGCGAGCCTATTTCTGCATCTTCCCCAGTCGGGAAGTTTGTTATTTTGGTTAAGCGCTTTCTGCAATGGCAACTGCACAAGGCGTTATTCTACAGCTTAAAAGTGGAGGCTTCTGTTGCCAGGCGCCTCCGGGCCCCGCCTAAGGCGCTGATGCCTTAGGAGTTAAAGCGGTTTTCCACGCACTGCGTTACGCAGCGAGCAGTTCACCTTCAGCAAAGTTGTCATTTGCAACTATTGTTGAGTGAGCTTCTAACGCAGCTCATGCGGGTGAAGGCATCGTCTTTAGACGTCCGTCGATCCTATTTCGCCCCCAAATGACCCGCTGAAGGGAGGGTCTTTGGTGGAGGCGCCGGGTACCGCCCCCGGGTCCGAACCGCTTATTACACGCGCGTTTATCACCATAGTTCAAAAGAACGACGTCAATATAGGCCGGGTTTGAATAAGATAAAAGGGACTAGTCCAGCGGTTCCACAATTACTTCAATCACGCCTTCGGTTCGCTCAAGCGCGGCCAATTCCGCCTCAAGCGCGCTCGAATGGATTTCGCGGGTGGTTCGAAAGACAGCGCCGGTTGCATCTGCGGTGAGAATTGTCAGGCGCAACATGCGTTCGGTGCCGTCGAGCACGCCATCGGCCGCGCGCACAGTGAGCTTGCCGACTTGGTAGACGCCCTTGCCGGTCAGATAAACGGTCTTGCCCGCGAATTTCGCGCCGCTGACTAGCAGCCCCGCTGTCGAGGTCACGATACAGGCTGAGAGCGACAAGGCGCTCATCGCCGCAATTATTGGTTTTAGCATCTGATCTGGCTTCCGCGGGCTCGATGAGGAGAGTCTTTGCTAGATTGCGCCACCTTAACAGAAGATGATGCTGTCCTTGCCGCATGTTTTAAAAGGCTTGTTCCTTGGGCAAAAACCTGCTCTTTGCCGTTTATCGATAATTCTGATGTCTGGGAGACCATCATTATGCGCACGTCTTTGACCGCACTCGCGACCATTTTTGCCCTCGCGGCTTGTGATCCTGTTCGGGTTCCAAACAATTCTGCTGCTGATCCGGCAGCGACAGAGGCGCCGGCTGCGCCAACCGCTGAAGAGATTGCGGCTGAAACCGAGCGTCTCAACGCTTGGTTTGAAGAAAAGTATGAGGCTGAAACGCTTGAAAGCCCAATTCAGCTGACCTTTCTGGGTCGGGACGAGCGCCAAGGCGAGATCGACGACTTTTCAGAAGCCGCGCAAGACGCGCAATTGCAGCGCATTTTGGCCAATGCGGCTGAGCTTGAAGCGAGCTTCGATTATGACAAGCTGACCCCTGATGCGAAGATTTCATATGATATCTGGATGTATCAGGCCGAGGCAGCTGAAGCTGCAGATGCGTTCCGCTATAATGGCTACATCTTTGATCAGATGCAGGCCATCCACACATTCTTCCCGCAGCTTCTGATCGCGTTCCATAAAGTGGTCGATGGCGAAGATATGGACAATTACCTGCTCCGCGTGTCCGGAAGCGCAAATGCGATTGATCAATTGATCACACTTTCGAAGGCCAATGCTGAGACTGGGGTTCGCCCGCCATACTTTGCATTTGAGTCGGTCATCGAAGAGTCTGGCAAGATCATTTCGGGCGCGCCGTTTGATGAGAGCGGCGAGGACAGCGACATCTGGGCCGATGCGAAAGCGAAGATCGCCAACTTGCTCGAGCAGGGCGAGATCGATCAGGCGAAAGCGGATCAGCTCACAGCAGATATTCGCACCGCTTTGATTGAGGAGTGGAAGCCCGCCTATGAGCGGCTGATCGCGTGGCAAGAAGAAGACAAGGTCAATGCAACGCCAGAGGCGCAAGGTGTGACTCTGCTCCCTAATGGCGTCGATTACTACAATGAGCGCCTGGCCAATCAGACGACGACCTCGCTGACATCGGACGAGATTCACGATATCGGTCTTGCTGAAGTGGCCCGTCTGCGTGCTGAGATGGAAGAAATCCAAGCTGATTTCGGGTTCGAGGGGAGCTTGCAAGAGTTCTTCGCATTCCTGCGCGACACCAAAGATGATGAGCGCCTCTATTACCCGAACACGGACGAAGGGCGCCAAGGCTATATCGATGATGCGACGGCCGCGATTGATGGCATCAAGGCGGTTTTGCCTGACTATTTCGGCATCCTGCCAAAAGCAGACATGGTGGTGAAACGGGTTGAGCCATTCCGTGAGCAAGACGGCGCGGCGCAGCACTATTTCCCATCCACGCCAGACGGGTCGCGTCCCGGCGTCTATTATGCCCACCTGTCTGATATGACCGCGATGCCAAAGCGTGAGCTGGAGGTCATTGCCTATCACGAGGGTCTACCGGGTCACCATATGCAGATCGCGATCCAGCAAGAGTTGGAAGCGGTGCCAACGTTCCGCACGCAAGCTGGCTTTACCGCCTATAGCGAAGGCTGGGGCCTTTATTCAGAGTGGTTGGCGATCGAAATGCCAAACACTTACCAAGATCCGCTTTCGCGCTTTGGTCGCGCCGGGTCTGAAATCTGGCGGGCGATTCGCTTGGTGTTGGATACCGGATTGCACGCGAAAGGCTGGAGCGAAGAAGAGGCGGTTGCCTATTTCATGGAAAACTCAGCGATCACTGAAGCCCAGGCACGCTCAGAAGTGCGCCGCTATATGGTGCTTCCAGGTCAAGCCACCAGCTACAAGGTTGGTATGCTGAAAATCCAGGAGCTGCGCCGTGATGCAGAAGCGGAGCTTGGCGATGCGTTCGACATCCGCGCCTTCCATGACACAATCCTCGGCGGCGGCGCGATGCCGCTCGCCATCCTAGAGCGCCGCGTCGACGAATGGGTCGCCAGCGTGAAGGCGGAATAAGCCTTACTAAGCCAAATTGGTTGTGGGGAGCTTAGCTCCCCACATTCTCCAAACTGCCCAAGGCTTCTTGGACATGTTCGACGAACAGGCGGGCTTTGCCGCGCAGTTTGCCTCCGGTCCAGACCACGGAAAGCGGTAGATCTGCGCCGCGCCATTCCGGCATGATCCGAACCAAGGCGCCTGATTTGACATGCGGGCAGACGAGCCAGTCAGGTCCGATAAAGATCCCCAGACCGTCGACAGCGCCTTGTAGGAGCGTATCGCCTGACGATCCGCGGAAGCGGCCATCCATCATGATGCGATGTTCTTCCCCGGTCTCAATGTGTTTCAGCGTCCATTGTTGCCCCTGCAGGGATTGACGAAAGACCAAACCATTATGGTCCTTCAAACTCTCCGGACAGGTCGGCGCCCCGAATTGCTCGATATATTTCGGCGATGCCCAGATGCCGCGATAGGCCACCAGCAAGCGTTTCGCCATCAATGCACTGTCTGTGAGTTCGCCAAGACGGAACGCGACATCAACCCCCTCTGTCACCAAATCAGTGTAGGTGTCGTCAGTCATCAGATCCATTCGGATATGCGGATACTTTTCTAGGAACGGCCCGATGGTTGGGGTGATGACGATCTGAGATAGCGAGTGCGGTGCGCTGACGCGAAGCATCCCAACCGGTTCTTGATCCAGCCCGCGCGCCTCGGCTTCGGCCTCATCAAATTCTGAAAGTATGTCTTGCGCGCGCCCATAGAATTTTTGCCCTGCCTCGGTGAGTGACAGCGCCCGCGTCGTGCGGTGGAACAGTTCTGCACCGATTTGATGCTCGAGATCTTGAATGCGCCGCGAAACGGTCGGTTGCCCGATTGAGAGATCGGCCGCAGCTCGCGAAAAGCTGCCGGCGTCAGCCACCCGCAAAAACAGTCTCATTGCGTCTATTCGATCCATGTCCGCCAGCTCCTATGCAGAAATTGCATGGGGTATATGGAGCGTCTCCCGGTTCTTCGAAAGAGGGGTTTGTACCATTTACGCTCCATCGACGGTCGCACGGACCTGCCGAAACACGAATTCAACAGGAGCCAAAAATGGCAAACTTTACTCTCCACACCCCAAGCACAGCGCCTGAAGGCGCCCGGGACTTTATCGCTGGCGTCGAAAAGAAAATGGGTTTCGTCCCGTCTCTTTACGCGGTTTTTGCTGAGAACCCGGCGGTCTTGAATGCTTACACACAGCTGTCTGACCAATTGGCGAAGACAGGCCTGAGCCCACTGGAGCAGCAAATCGTCACGATTACCGCAAGCGTCGAAAACGAGTGTCACTTCTGTGTCGCTGCGCACACGACCATTTCAGAAGGCCAGGGCCTCGACCTCACTGTGATTGATGCCGTCCGTGAAGACCGCGCCATTGAGGATCCGAAGCTCGAAGCGCTGCGTGTGTTTACGAAGAAAGTGGTGATTGATCGCGGTTTCGTTTCAGACACAGACGTGGATGCGTTTTTGGCAGCCGGCTATGACCACTCTGCCGTCTTGGCGGTGATCCTCGGTGTCTCGCTCAAAGTGATTTCGAACTATACAAATCACGTGGCCGAAACGCCTGTGAATGAGGCTTTCCAGAAGCATGCCTGGACGCCGAAAGCCAAGCGCGAAACCGTCGCGGCTTAATCGTCCATAGATCCGAAAACATTGGGGCTGCGGAGGTATCCGCGGCCCCTTTTTTTCAAGCGGCTCTCTACAGGCTCACAAATCGTTCACACCGACGTGACCACCCCTCACACACACGTGGTTCGCAAGTGAAGATCTGGCGTCGTAAATGAAGAGCATAGCAAGGAGGGCGCAATGACGACCATGACTGACACAATCACTCCCCAGCCTCAAAGCGATGGGCTTGTCTCAAAGTTCAAATCCATTGCACCTCACGCCGTCGCAGGCGTGGCATCTTTGGTTTTTCTGGACAGCTTGAGGTTCAAGTTTACCAACGCGCCAGAAACCCAGACAATCTTCGGCAAACTCAATGAGTGGGCTGCAAGTTTTGGCGCCGACGGTCTGTTCGCTCAAACTGGACTGTTTAGCCAATATGTCATCGGAACCGCAGAGCTTGTTGCTGCAACGCTGCTTCTGGTTGGGATTCTGCCAGCCTTCCGTCGCTTGCAAGCGATTGGTGCCTTGATCGCCTTTGCGGTGATGAGTGGTGCCGTCAACTTCCATTTGTGGACGCCGCTCGGCATCGATCCGAACAATGATGGCGGAGGCCTTTTCTTCATGGCCGTCGTCGTTTGGTTCACCTCGGCTGGACTGGCCTTCCTGCGCCGCAAAGAACTCGCCGCCATTTTCGATGGCTTGAAAAACACTCTGTTCCCCGCGCGTTCATAAGAACCCGCTAAAGCTCCCAACTCTGTTTCAGAAAGATAGATCCATGAAACTTCGCACACTTCTCGCCGCCGCCATGATTGCTGCAGGACCGGTCGCTGTCTCTGCCCCGGCTGCCTTCGCGGACAAAGACCCAATCTACACCGCAAAGCGTTCTAACCTTGCTCTGCAGGGCTATGACACGGTGGCTTACTTCACAGTCGGTGAACCGACAAAAGGATCAGCGGACTACACGACCACTTATGAGGGCGCTGAGTTCCGCTTCGCGAGCGAGGAAAACCTCAACCTGTTTCTCGCTGAGCCTGCCAAGTACGCCCCGCAATATGGCGGCTACTGTGCTTGGGCCGTCGCGCAAGGCAAGACCGCAAAAGGCGATGCCCGCCGTTGGGCGGTCGTCGATGGCAAACTGTACCTGAATTACAATAAAGGCATCCAAAAGAAGTGGAATAAGGATCGTGCCGGCTTCATCGAGAGCGGCGATCAAAATTGGCCGACTGTGCTGCAAGACTAGGGTTTTCTCCTCCCCTCTATAGACCGCCCGTTAGCGGTACATCGCCAAGTTCCCCCGCATGGTCCCCTCCCATGCGGGGGTTTTTGTTTGAGGGCTGCCGTGTGGAGACGGCATTGATTAGAGTTAATGTGAAATTCGAATTCATGACCAAGACTTCACCCCATTGAAACTCGAATTCTGCTTCAACGCGCTCCGAAGCGGGAAGTTCCCGTTCCTTTAGGAGGACGAAATGAGAAAATTTGCAGCAGCAACTTTGCTTGTCGGCGCGGCGATCACGCCAAATATGTTTGCAGAGTCAGAACTCTATGTAACCGGCGGACTATCTTCATTCGACGCCGATGGCGTGGATCTGCAAGCGTTTAATCTGCGCGGCGGGATCGATTTTCACGAGCTGCTGAGCGCAGAGTTTGAGGCGGCTTTTGGCCTTGGTGCAGAGGAAATTGATGGCGGCAGCGGCGCTGAAGCAGAATTGGAAAATCAGTTTGGCGGTTTCTTGGTCGCGCGCTATCCGCTGGTTCCAAATCTCGATCTGCTCGGCCGAATTGGTTACACGACAGGCGAATTGCAGACCGCCAATAATGGCGTCTCATCGGATGCTGACCTGGATGGTTTCGCGTTCGGCCTTGGCGGTGAGTACATGTTCACCGAACAGCTCGGCATTCGCGGGGATTACACACGCATTGAAGTCGACGAAGATGCGCTTGATGGCGGCGTGAACATGTTCTCGATCGCGGGCGTGTATAAATTTGGATCTGTGCGTTAGGCTTCGCGCTCCGCCCAGGTTTTCAGGATATGATGCGCAACCGCCATTGGCGGCGGCGCGTATATGTCCGGGTGCGTTCCGGCTAGCACTTGCCGGGCCTCGTCGCGCGTAATCCAACGCGCGGCTTCGAGCTCGTCTTGTTCAACCGAAACCTCCGTCGTTTGCGCTTCGAGGATAATGCCGACCATCAATGAGGATGGAAATGGCCAAGGCTGACAGAACAGGTATTCGGCGCTTGCCGGATCAGCCTTGATCCCAGCCTCTTCTTCGAGCTCACGTGCGGCGGCTTGTTCCAAAGTTTCGCCCGGCTCCACGAACCCGGCGAGGGCAGACCAGAAGCCCGCAGGCCAGCTGGCTTGGCGGCCGAGCAGGCATTTATCATCTTTCACCGCGAGCATGATCGCGACCGGGTCGGTGCGCGGGAAATGTTCTGCCCCGCAAGACGGACAGACACGTTTCCAGCCGGCTTCTGTGACCTCGCTTTTCGCTCCGCATTTCGCGCAGAAGGGGTGATTGCGATGCCATTCCAAAAGGCTCCGCGCGGTTGACGCGAGATTGGCTTCCATCGGGCTCAAACCACTTGCGGCGGCGCGCATATCGGTGAAATCACCAGAGCCTTGCAGCAATGATCCTTCGAGTTTGAAGGCTGGATCCATGTCGACCGCAAATATCGGAGCGCCAGCTTTATCTAGTCCAAGGAAGATTCGCTCCCCTTGCGGCGTGATTCGCTCCACTTCAGGGCCGAGCCAAACGAGGTTCTGCCCATTCGCGGCCATCAGGGGTTGGCCCTTGCGCATCAGGAAAACCAGAACATTTTCCGCGCGGATGGCATTGTCGAGCCAGGCTTCGTCTGTTCGGAAGTGAGCGGCCCGATTATTGGGGTGGCTGGCGAGGGGGATATCGTTTGAAGTCGTCATAAGACTGGCTTTAGCAGCTTCACCCCCCTTGTCACGGGATGACCTTAGGGCGATATAGCCCTCGGAGGCTGGCGGTGGACGAACTCCTCGCCAACCGGGTCAGGTCGGGAACGAAGCAGCCCTAACGAGTTTTCCGTTCGGGTCACTGTCCAGTCTCCACTCTCAAGACTCTGAAGATCGAAAATCAAATGCGGATATTTGGTTGCCGCTGCCCCCGAGTCCCTGCCATAAGTTCTAAGCATGAGCGAGACGCCTGAAACCCCAGAAGAAGACGAGCGCGATGACGCGACCTTCTCCATGTTTGGAGAGGCCGAGATGGGCGCGCCGCAAGATGAAGGCTATCAAGTCCTCGCCCGGAAATACCGCCCGAGGCTGTTCTCCGATCTGATTGGTCAGGAAGCCATGGTGCGGACGCTCACCAATGCGTTCGAGACCGGACGCGTGGCACATGCATTCATGCTGACAGGCGTACGCGGGGTCGGGAAAACGACCACCGCGCGACTCTTGGCGCGAGCGCTGAACTATACGCGCGACGGGAGCAATGAGCCGAGCATGACGCTCGACCCGCCAGGTGATTTTTGTGCTGCGATTATGGCGGGCAACCATCCCGACGTGTTGGAACTCGACGCGGCCTCCCGAACCGGGGTCGCCGATATGCGAGAGCTGTTGGACGGGGTTCGATACGCGCCGGTCGCTTCGCGCCACAAAGTCTACATCATCGACGAAGTTCATATGCTTTCGACCGCGTCGTTCAATGCGCTGTTGAAGACATTGGAAGAACCACCGCCGCATGTGAAATTCATTTTCGCAACAACCGAAATTCGCAAAGTCCCGATCACGGTCCTGTCGCGATGTCAGCGCTTTGACCTGAAGCGTTTGGAGAGCGGTGAATTGTCAAAACACCTCGCAAAGATCGCTGAGCGCGAACAGGCGAACGTGTCTGAAGAGGGCCTCGCTTTGATCGCTCGGGCGGCAGAAGGCTCTGTACGCGACGGTCTTTCTATTCTCGACCAAGCCATCGTTCAGGCCTTGGACGGCGATCAGGTCACTGGTGCGCGTGTGCGCGACATGCTCGGCCTGGGCGATCGCTTGCGTCTGCTTGATGCTTTCGAGTTTGCGATCCAGGGCGAAGCGCAGAAAGCCGTTGAGGAAGTTGCGGATCAAGTTCGCGCCGGGGCTGATCCGCTTGTCATTCTGAAAGACATGCTCGAGATCGCGGCCGACATCGCCACGGTTCAAGCCGCCGGCAATAATTACCAATTGCCGGGTCCCGCAGATTGGACGAAGCGGACCCATGAGCTCGCGAGCGCGCTGACACCAGCTCAAGCCCAGCGAAACTGGCAAATACTACTGTCCGGCTACCGCGATACCCAAACAGCCCCTGAGGCCGATACAGCCTTGCGGATGGTCGTATTGCGTTTGGTGACGGCTGCACGGTTGCCGAGCCCAGAAGAAGCCGCACGGATGCTCAGCGGGGGAGGGGCCTCGGGCGCGCCGGGAAAGCCTGACGCCGCACCAGGATCGCCTTCGGGCGGGGCGCAATCCGTCGTGCAATTGGTCCAGCCATCCGACGCAAAGATGGCGAGCTTCCGGGATGTTTTAGACCATCTCGATACGCGCAAAGAAGCCCGGCTCTGGGGCGAAGCGCGCAAATATATTCGTGCTGAGAATTTCAAACCTGGACGCTTGGTCTGCGCAGTTGATCCGGGCGCACCGCGTGACTTGTTGCGGCGGCTGACAGATTTTCTGGAATATGAGACCGACATGGATTGGGATGTCCTGCTCTCAGATTCCGGCGCCGAAACGCAGAAAGAGAAAGAAACCCGCGAGCGCAAGGAAGTGCTCGAGGCTGCCGCTCAGCATCCCGATATTGCAGCGGCCTTGGCGGCCATCCCAGGCGCAGAAGTTGTCGATGTCGAGAACAGTGCGCCTCTTGATCCAGCGACCCTCACAGACAATGTCGTGCCACTGAAGCGAACTTCC
>Ga0256829_1000301_pt1 | contig 55568 bp, 56 predicted proteins | sample 131447metaG_FD_185979 | JGI IMG/M metagenome (GOLD analysis project Ga0256829, IMG submission 185979) | Hydrothermal vent microbial communities from Lau Basin, Pacific Ocean - 131-447 | ecosystem: Environmental > Aquatic > Marine > Hydrothermal vents | place: Pacific Ocean: Lau Basin | collected...
GCAACTGGAACTGTTCGCGGCACTGGGCGTGAAAAAACCCGGCTGAGCCCAATGTTGTGTCATTTTTGTCTATCCGCGGATAGACAGATCAACAACTTACGCGATTAGCTGCGGAACTTGTGGTGCCCAGCTTCTGCTCAAGCTTTTTCATGGTATGGCTCAAGGCGGACTGGGTCAGGCACAGCACGCCGGCCGCCGCCGTCAGCGAGCCCTGCCGCTCCACCTCCCGGACGATGGCCAGATGGATTTTCTCAAGCATGATATTCAATGAGCAGAATTAATCGATTGTTGAAACAATATCATTTTATTTCATAATCAATCCAGCCTACCATGCTCGCACCTGATGATCTCGAACGAACGAAGGCAAGACATGGTCACGACACACAATCTCGGATTTCCGCGCATCGGCGCGCAACGTGAACTGAAATTCGCCTTGGAGGCCTACTGGAAGGGGCAATCCTCGCGTGACGAACTGACCGCGCTGGGCGCGCAACTGCGGCAACGGCATTGGGAAAACCAGGCCGGCCTCGACCTCGTGCCGGCGGGCGATTTTTCCTTCTACGACCAGGTGCTCGACATGAGCTTCACCCTGGGCAATCTGCCGGAGCGCGCGCGTGGTTTCCATGGCGATGTGCTGGACAATTATTTCCGCGTCGCGCGCGGCCGGTCGGCCCCGGACGCCGAGGATCACGGCGCTTGCTGCGGCGGCGTGCAGGCCGGCGAGATGACCAAGTGGTTCGATACCAACTACCACTACATCGTGCCGGAATTCGGCGCATCCACCGAGTTCAAGCTGGATGCCTCACGCCTGCTCGCGCAACTGGCCGAAGCCCAGGCCCAGGGCGTCAAGGCCAAGCCGGTCATCATCGGCCCGGTCACCTACCTGGCGATCGGCAAGACCAAGGACGGTTCCGACAAGCTCGCGCTGCTCCCGCGGCTGCTGCCGGTCTATGCGCAAATGCTGGAAGCCCTGGCCGACGCAGGGGCGGAGTGGGTGCAGATCGATGAGCCTATCCTGGTAACTGAGCTGGATGCCGACTGGCGCCATGCCTTCAACCTGGCCTACCACGACCTCAAAACCTGCCGCGTGAAGCTGCTGCTGGCCACCTATTTCGGCACCCTGCAGGAGAACCTGCACCTGGCCGCCAACCTGCCCGTGGCCGGCCTGCACATCGACGCGGTCAATGCCCGCGACGAAGTGCCGAGCCTGCTCAACCTGCTGTCCTCCCACAAGGTCGTCTCGCTGGGCGTTATCAATGGCCGCAACATCTGGAAGACCGATCTGAATGCCGTTCTCGACTGGCTGGAACCGGTGCATGAAAGGCTGGGCGACCGCCTGTGGATCGCGCCGTCGTGCTCGCTGCTGCACGTACCGGTCGATCTCTCCGGCGAACGCAAGCTCGACCCGGAAATCCGTTCCTGGCTAGCCTTCGCGCTGCAAAAGCTCGACGAACTGAAGGTACTGGCGACCGCGCTCAACCAGGGCCGTGCCGCCGTTGAGGCCGATCTGGCCGGCAACCGGGCGGCCATCGCCGCCCGCCGTGCTTCGCCGCGCGTGCACAATCCGGTGGTCAAGGCCGCGATCGCGGGGATCACCCCCACCCTTGGCCAGCGCAAAAGCCCTTATGCGGTGCGGGCCAGGAAACAGGCCGCCTTGCTGAACTTGCCGGTTTATCCGACCACGACCATCGGTTCGTTCCCGCAAACCGCCGAGATCCGCCAGGCGCGCAGCCGGTTCAAGGCCGGCGAAATCGACGAGGCCGCCTACCAGGACGCCATGCGCGTCGAGATCGCCCGCTGCGTGCGCGAGCAGGAGGCCTTGGGCCTGGACGTGCTGGTGCACGGCGAGGCCGAGCGCAACGACATGGTGGAATACTTCGGCGAGCAGCTCGACGGCTACGCCTTCAGCCAGTCCGGCTGGGTGCAGTCCTACGGCTCGCGCTGCGTGAAACCGCCCATCCTGTTCGGCGACATCAGCCGCCCGAGGACGATGACGGTCGAGTGGATCGAGTATGCGCAATCGCTCACGGCCAAGCCGATGAAAGGCATGCTGACCGGCCCGGTCACCATCCTGAACTGGTCCTTCGTGCGCGACGACCAGCCGCGCTGGGTGACGTGTCAACAGCTCGCGCTGGCGATCCGCGAGGAGGTGCTCGACCTGGAAAGAGCCGGCGTGTGGGTGATCCAGATCGACGAGGCCGCACTGCGCGAAGGACTGCCGCTGAGCAAGTCGCAATGGCAGGCGTACCTCGCCTGGGCCGTGGAATCCTTCCGCATCGCCGCCAACGGCGTGGCCGACGAGACGCAGATCCACACCCACATGTGCTACTCGGAGTTCAACGACATCATGGCGGCGATCGCCGATATGGACGCCGACGTCATCACCATCGAAACCTCCCGTTCCGACATGGAGCTGCTCGATGCGTTCGACGACTTCAAGTATCCGAACGAAATCGGCCCGGGCGTGTATGACATCCACTCGCCCAACATCCCGAGCGAGCAACACATCGTCGATCTGATGAAGAAGGCCGCCGCGCGCATCCCTGCCGAACGCCTGTGGGTGAACCCGGACTGCGGCCTGAAGACGCGGCAGTGGGCGGAAGTGATTCCGGCGTTGCGGAACATGGTTGCCGCCGCCAAGACCCTGAGGAAAAGCCGTGACTGGTACACATAACATCCGTTTCAATATTTGGTGAGAAATGTGCCTGCAAACGTTCCTGGTTCTGGTGTGCCAGCCACGGGCCCCGTCTATCTGCTGAGCGATTTGTTGATGCGTTTGCCCAGTGCGCCCGGCTGGGGGCCAAGTCCATGCCTTCGGCTTCGATGTCGGGACAGGCGCAGTGCACAGTTACTGCCTGACCCCCACGTTACAGGGGTTTTACACCGGTATTCTTGAACCAGACATCCTCGGTGGAGTGTATGTCCCCTACTGTTTCGTTGTAGTTGATGGTCAGTTCCTCTCCGGCCTCGATATTCCGGGCGGCAGTGAATACCATGCAGTTGTTTTCAGCGTCGGCTGTGTAGCGCACGTTGGCAGGGTTTTCATGGTTGTACATGCTGCCCCAGCCCATGGCGATGCAATTGGATGGCGGGCCATTCGTCAGGTGCCCCCAGGCGTACACCACGCGCTGGATCTCCTTCGGCATGTCGTCCCAGTCCGCAGGAAAAACGATGACCGGGCAGATTTCTATGGTCTCGCCGGAGAGGACGGGGCGGGTCGCATAGACCCCTCGGCCCTTGGCCGTTTTCGTGTCCTTGATGGTTGCCGCAACACACTTCATGAAATTCATAAGGGCGTCTGATGCCTCGGTAAGGCTGTGGTCGGCCGTGCTGCCGCAGGGGAAGCTTGCCCAGATGCTACTTTCGTGCCCGGCGATTGCAAGGGAGCCGGGGTCATGGGGGATGGGGTCCGGATCGGATCCAGGCATGGGGAAACCCAATCAAGTGAACCGCGATCTGGCGGGCAATCGGGCAGGTCGGTGGCTGCGCGTCACCTGCCAGTTTCGGGCGGGGTGTAGCCCTCGGGGCGTTCAAACTCGCCATCGCCGAACAGGAAGGCGCGCATCTGGGTTTCCAGGAAGGCGCGGGCTTCGGGGTCCAGGGGATTGAGGCGGTTTTCGTTGATCAGCATGGTCTGGTGTGCCAGCCACTGGGACCAGGCCTGCTTGCTGACGGTTTCGTAGATGCGTTTGCCCAGTTCGCCCGGCCAGGGGGCGAAGTCCAGGCCTTCGGCGTCGATGTCGAGTCTGGCGCAGTGCACGGTGCGTGTCATGGGGTGGGGGTTCCGGTTGCGGTTCCGATGGGCGGCATGATGCCTGCTCGGGGTGGATGGGTCGACCTTTCGTGGTTGATGCAGGGCGATGGCGGACGGTGCCCGCCCTACGCGGTCGCGATCTTGTCGAGCAGCTTGCGCACGGGGGCGGGCAGGCCGAGGGCGTCGAGCTGGGCGGGATCGCACCAGCGCAGGTCGTCGCTGTCGGCGATGCGTCGGGTCGTGGCCCTGGCGTTGAATAGCAGCGGCTGGATGTCCAGGCGGAAGTGGCTGAACACGTGGGTGAAGGCGCCCAGCGCGCGCGGCCCGGCGCAGTCGGCGTGGCGGCTGGCCAGCTGCGAAGCGGCGGCATCGTCGGCGGCCTCGGGCAGGCTCCACAGGCCTGACCACACGCCCTCGGTGCCGCGTCGCTGCAGCAGGATGCGGCCCGCCGTGTCGCGCAGCACCAGCATGTGCGTCCGGCGCGTGGGAATTTTCTTCGCGGGGCGCGGCGTGGGCAGCTCGGCGGCGAGGCCGTCGCGATGGGCGACGCACGCCTTCGCCAGCGGGCAGACCTCGCAGCGCGGTGCGCGGCGCACGCACACGGTGGCGCCCAGGTCCATGATGGCCTGGGTGTAGTCGGCCAGGCGCTGGTGCGGCGTGTAGTGTTCGGACAGCGACCACAGCTGCTTCTCCACCGCGCTCTGGGCGGGGTGGCCCTTGATGCCGGCATGGCGCGTCAGGACGCGCTTCACGTTGCCGTCGAGAATCGGAAAGCGCAGGCCGTGTGCCTGGGCCAGGATGGCGCCGGCGGTCGAGCGGCCGATGCCGGGCAGGGCGGCCAGGTCGTCGAAGTCGCGCGGCAGTTCGCCGCCGTGGTGTTCCATGCACAGGCGCGCGGCGCGATGCAGGAAGCGAGCGCGGCGGTAGTAGCCCAGCCCCGACCACAGCGCCAGTACGCTGTCCTCGTCGGCGCGCGCAAGGTCGGCCAGGCTCGGCAAGGCGTCGGTGAAACGCTGGAAATAGCCGATGACGGTGCCGACCTGGGTCTGCTGCAGCATGATTTCCGACAGCCACACGCGGTAGGGCGTGCGGGGGTGTTGCCAGGGCAGGTCGTGGCGACCGTGGACGTCGAACCATGCCAGCAGGGGCGGGGCGATGGCGTTCAATGCCGACTGCTCTTGCCGTCGGGGGTCGGCGCCGTACCGGCGGCGGCCGGGGCGGTGTCGTCGCTGTGCAGCTGCAGTCCCTCGATCCGTACCGGCCCCAGGTCCAGGCTGCGGGCGCTGATGCTGCCCTTGAGCGGAAGCTGCGGCAGGGGGCCTGGGATGAAGCGTCCGGTCATGCGTTGCCACCATGCCGCCAGTTGCCTCGGGGAAAGCAACAGGTCGGCCTGTGTGGTGGGGCCTTTGACGGCCAGGTGCAGGGTGCCGGTCGGGGCGGGTGGTGGAGCGATGGACAGGGCGACCTGGTAGTGCGTCTTCTTTCCGCTGGTGATCTCGCCGGCAAGCTGAAGTTGCATGGGCGCCGTGCGCGACCAGCCCGCCTGGCCGGCCAGTTCGATGCGCGACGGACCGGAGCGTGCGTCGACATGTATCTGCGAAAGCTCGACCGCGCCACGTTGCGGTTCACGCGGCGTGAAGTCCAGCTTGAGCCGCCACGGGGGGTTGTCGCGATGACGTGCCTGGGCGTCGAGCTGGAAGAGCTTGCCCGGTTGCAGGGGGCCGGTGTGCAACTGGATGTGATGGAGCAGCACCCGGTTGTCCATGGCCAGTGCACCATCGCGCAGGGTGATGCCGGTGCCGATCTTCGGCAGTTGCGAGGTGCTGCCCTTGCGCCCGGACCAGGCGGTCAGGGCCTGGCGCAACTGGCCCAGGTCCAGCCGGGGTGCGTCCAGTTGCAGGGTGGTGATGTCGCTGCTGCCGGTGAAGATCGTGTGCCAGGGCACCACCACACGGCCGCCGTCGGCCACCAGAAGCGGGTAGGACTGGCCTTCCACGAAAAGCTGCAGGCCCTGCAGGCGCACCCCGGGGCGCGGCCAGAGGCTGGGATGGGCGGGTGCTGTCAGTGTCAGTTCCAGGCCGGCCTGGCGCGCGCTTTGCTGCAGCGTGCGGGTGAAACGCTCGGGGCGCAGCATCACGTAGACCAGCAACAGCGCGACTGCCGCCAGCGTCGCCAGGGTGGCGGCAGCGGCCAGCAGGGTGATGCGCAGTCTGCGGCTCATGGCTGCCGGTCGTCTGAGTCCGGCAGCAGGCTGTCGACAAAGGCGGCGGCATCGAAAGGCTGCAGGTCGGCAGATCCTTCGCCCAGCCCGATGTAGCGGATCGGCAAGCCGAACTCGCGCGCCAGGGCAAACACCACGCCGCCGCGCGCGGTGCCGTCGAGCTTGGTGACGACCAGCCCGGTCACGCCGATCGCCTGGTGGAACTGGCGCACCTGGTTGACCGCGTTCTGGCCGGTGGTGCCGTCGATGACCATCAATACTTCATGGGGTGACTGCTCATCGATCTTGCGGATGACACGGGCGATCTTGCCCAGTTCGTCCATCAGGCCGCCCTGGGTGTGCAGGCGACCGGCGGTGTCGGCGATCAGCACGTCGACGCGACGTGCATTGGCGCCTTGCACGGCATCGAAGATGACGCTGGCCGAATCAGCCCCCTGGCCCTGGGCGATGACCGGTACCCGGTTGCGCTCGCCCCAGGTTTTCAGTTGCTCGACGGCTGCGGCGCGGAAGGTGTCGCCGGCGGCCAGCATGATCGAGCGACCCTGCTCACGGTAGCGGTGGGCCAGCTTGCCGATGGTGGTCGTCTTGCCCACGCCGTTGACGCCGACCACCAGCATCACGAAGGGCGTGTGGGCCTGGATGTCGAGGGGCACGGCGACCGGTTCGAGGATGCCGACAAGGTCCTCGCGCAAGGCCCGGCGCAGGGCGGCGGCATCGGCAAATTCGCGCTTGTTCATGCGCTGGCGGAGCCGGTCGACCAGTGCCGTGCTGGCGGTGACGCCTGCATCGGAGGTCAGCAGCACCGTTTCCAGTTCGTCCAGCAGCGCATCGTCGAGTTTCGGGTTGCGCCGGAACAGGCCGCCGAGGCCCCGTGCGATGCCGCTCGTGGACAGACGCCCGCGCCAGTCGCGTTGGCCGGAAGCGGTGCTTGCGGTTGCGTTATCGTCATCGGCGCCGGGATCCGGGCGGCCCCCCTCGGCGTCGGTTTCGGAGGCGTGAGCAGGCGAAGGGCTGTTTTTCTTTTTCCAGAACTTGAGCATGGGGTGCGGATGCGGGGACAATTCGGCGCCATGCTACCACCCGCAACCCCGACCGAACCTGAGCGCAAGCCCTGCGGCAGCAGCGCCCGGAACCAGACATGAAGGCCGGGCCGGGCAAGGTGCGCATTCTCGGCGGCTCGCTGCGTGGCTCGGTGCTGCGGGTGGCCGACACGCCCGACCTCCGACCTACCCCGGCGCGGGTGCGTGAAACGCTGTTCAACTGGTTGCAGCCGGTGCTTGCCGGGGCGCGTTGCCTGGACCTGTTTGCCGGTACCGGAGCGCTTGGGATCGAGGCGCTGTCGCGTGGCGCGGACGAGGTTGTTTTCGTCGAACGCGGGCGCACCGCGGCGCGCAGCCTGGAAGCCAACCTGCAACGCCTGGGGTGCCGGGGCTTTCGTGTCCACAACGTTGCAGCGGGAGATTTCCTGAACGGTCCGCCACTGCCTTTCGACGTGGTGTTCCTGGATCCGCCGTTTGCCGCCGGCCTGTGGTCGGCCGTGGCGCAGCGCCTGGAGCAGGGTGGCTGGCTGGGCGATCATGCGTGGGTGCATGTCGAATCGCCGCGCAGCATCGAGCCGCGTCTTCCGGCGAACTGGCAAGTGCATCGCCAGGCGCACGCGGGGGAAGTGCGACACGTGCTGTATCGCCGCGACAAGGCGGTTCGGCTAGACTGATGGTGATGGCGCCGACCGACTATTGCGCCGCAAGCCCACTGCCGCGGCCACGCATCGCAAGGTTCACGCAAGCATGACCAGCCACGACACTCCGGCGGCCCGCGTGGCCGTGTATCCGGGTACTTTCGATCCGATCACCCACGGGCACACCGACCTGGTGGCGCGTGCCGCGCCCCTGTTCAGCCGCGTGGTGGTGGCGGTGGCCGACAGCCGCAGCAAGGGGCCCAGTTTCGACCTCGATGAGCGCATCGCCATGGCGCGCGAGGCGCTCGCAGGCATCGGGAATGTGGAAGTACGCGGATTCGACTCGCTGCTTGCCAACTTCGTGCGCGAAATCGGTGCCGGCGTGATCCTGCGCGGCTTGCGTGCGGTGTCCGACTTCGAATACGAGTTCCAGCTCGCCAGCATGAACCGGCATCTGGTTCCCACCGCCGAAACGCTGTTTCTGACGCCTGCCGAGCAGTACAGCTTCATCTCCTCGTCGCTGGTGCGCGAGATTTCGCGTCTGGGCGGCGATGTTAGCGGGTTCGTGCACCCTGCGGTGCAGAAGGCATTGCAGGCACGCTGGCATACCCCTGGCTGATCACTCGCGCTATGCTTGCGCATCAAGTCCGACAACCCGAGGTGACGACCATGCGCAAACTTGCAATCATCGCGATGCTGGCCCTGACAGGTGTATTTGCCCTGACGGCCTGTGGCAAGAAGGGGGGCGATGAGTCGCAGCACGCGCAGAGCGCCAAGCTCACGCGTCCGACCAGTCCCGACAACAAGGCGGCATGGCAGGCCTACCTGGGCCAGATCCTGCAAAGCGGCGACCTGATGAAGGGCATGTCGGGCGATCGTCCGTTCGTGTACTACGTGTCGCCGGGCGATGACGACAACGCCCAGGCCGAGCGCGAGCGCCAGCTCGACAACATCACCGGCACCATCGCGCGCGGCGTGCTGCCGGGGACCCTGCTGGCCTTTGCCGGACCGTCCTCCAGCAAGACGGCCGATCTGCTGGTGGCAGCCTTCAAGACCGCCCAGCCCGGTTCGCTCAACAAGGTGATCGTGGTCTACATCGGCGACAAGGCCGACGAGCAGCGCGTGGCCGATGTGGTCAAGCCGACCGGTGCGATCTTCCGTTTCGCGCAGATGTGATCGCTTTCCTGCCCCGCTCAGGCGGCGTGCCGCCGGCGGGGCGGTTCCGTATGAAGGTTGCCCTGGAGCCTCATGGCGCTGAAGATCCTCGATACCTGCATCAATTGCGATGTGTGCGAGCCGGTATGTCCCAACCAGGCCATAACGCTCGGTGAGGAGTACTATGAAATCGATCCGGACCGTTGCACCGAGTGCGTGGGACACTTCGACCAGCCGCAGTGCGTCGAAGTGTGCCCGGTCGAATGCATTCCCGTCGATCCCGAGCGCATCGAGACCACCGAGCAACTGATGCGCAAGTACGAGGCGTTGACGCGCACGGACGGCGCATAGGCGCACCTGCGCGGTCAGCGGAAACGGGTCGAGCGAGGTTCATATGCAACTGTGGTCGATTGCAGGCAACAGCCAGCGACTGGATGGCGGCGCCATGTTCGGCAATGCGCCGAAGGCGCTTTGGTCGCGCTGGGTGCAGCCCGATGCGCACAACCGCATTCCACTGGCCTGCCGCTGCCTGCTGATCAAGGATCTGGACGGTGCCACGGTGCTGCTGGAAACCGGGATCGGCGCGTTCTTCGAACCGGCCCTGCGCGAACGCTACGGCGTGGTCGAGTCGCGTCATGTACTGCTCGATTCCCTGGCTGCCGCCGGCGTGTCGCACGAGGATATCGATGTCGTGGTGCTCTCGCACCTGCATTTCGATCATGCCGGCGGGCTGCTCGCCGCGTGGCAGGAAGGGCAGCCGCCCCGCCTGCTCTTTCCCAGGGCCAGCTTCCTGGTCAGCGCCGGACACTGGCAGCGCGCATGTCATCCGCACCCGCGCGACCGGGCCTCGTTCATCCCCGAATTGCCTGGTCTGCTGCGCGACAGCGGGCGTCTGGAGCTTGTCGATGGCGAATTTTCGCGCCGACTGGGTACATCGGTCCGCTTCCACTATTCGCAAGGGCACACCCCGGGGCTGATGCTGGCCGAGATCGCGGCCGGCAACGGCCGCGGGCTGGTGTTCTGCGCCGACCTGATTCCCGGACGCGCCTGGGTGCACGTACCGATCACGATGGGCTACGACCGGTTCCCGGAATGCCTGATCGACGAGAAACGCGCCTTCCTGGAAGACATGCACAGGCGCGAGGTGCGTTTGTTCTTCACCCACGACGACGGTTGCGCCCTGGCGCGCATCGACCAGGATTCGCGTGGTCGCTACATGAGCGTGGACCCATGCAGCGAACTGGCGGGAGAGGTATGGTAGACCCGAGCGCCCGCGCGTGGCGGGCACAGGGGGTGCGATGAATCGCGAGGTCAGGCCGATATTGACATTGCTCGCGGGCAGCATGCTGGTGCTGTCGGGGCTGGCCATCCTGGCGAAGAACGAAAGCAACGTGCTGGCCTACCGGACGGCCGCGTTGCGCCACGGCGGCATCGTCGTCAATGCCAGCAAGACCGGGCCCACGCGCGCCAACAACGGCGACATGGTGCTGGTGTCGGGTGTGCCGCAGGTCATCAAGCCGGCCATCGACCCGGTTTTCGGCATCCGCGTGGATACGCCGGTGCTCTGGCGTACGACCGCGATGTTCCAGTGGCGGGAAGTTGATTACGCCGGCAGCCTGACGTACGAAATGGACTGGATCGACCATCATGTCGATTCGCAAGCCTTCAAGCGGCGCGCCTATCATCGCAACCCATCGGTCATGCCCTTCGGCAGCGGACGTTTCGTCGCCGGCGAAGTACACCTGGACGGCTTCGTTCTCAGCCGCAGACTGGTTCAGGCCATTCCCGGGCGGCATGCCGTGACGCCGGACTTTTCCACCTTGCGGCCGAATCTGGCGGCCTCGTTCCGGCCCTATCGTGGCAGTCTGGTGACCAGCGACAACGTCAGCTCACCGCAACTGGGCGACATACGCGTGAGCTGGCAGGGGGTGCCGAAACAGGTGGTGACATTGATTGCCCAGAACCAGGACGGCACGCTCAAGCCCGCCGTCGACGTCGAGATCGGGCCGGGATACCAGATGCAGGTGGGGAAGCTGCAGGTTCCCGACCTGCAGCCAGACCTGCCCGGCGTGCCGTACCTGCCCTGGCTGTGGCGGGTGCTTTCGTTGTTGCTGGCTGTGGCGGGTGCCTATGTGCTGTTGCAGGCGGTGCCGACACGGCGCAACGGCCTGGGCCCCGCAGTCGGGCTGGGCCTCGTGCTGGTGTGCGGCTTGTCGGGCGTGATGTGGATCTCGGCCCGGTCGGACGTCGCGACCTTGCTGCTGGGCGTGAGTGCATTGGCACTGGGCATCACGGCCTGGCAGCTGTACGAACGTCAGGAACCGGACTGACCTCCAGGCTCCGGGACATGCTCCAGGAACCACAGCCCGGCGAACAGTTTCGGGTCGATGGACAAGCCCTCCCGCGCCTTTTCGCGCAGCCATGCACCGGCCTGGTCGAGCGGGATTTCGTGCACCGTGATCTGCTCGCTGGCGTCGCCGCCGCCGGGGCCGGTGCGGTGCAGGCCAAACGCACGCACGAACACCATCATCTCGGTGCTCATGCCGGCGGAGGAGGGGCCGGCGTGGACGAATTCCACCCGCTCACAGGCATACCCGGTTTCCTCTTCCAGTTCCCGCCGCGCGGCGGTCAGCGCATTCTCGCCATCATGCCCTTCAAGGTCCCCGATCAGCCCGGCAGGCATCTCGATGGTTCGGCAGCCCATGGGAACGCGGTATTGCTCGACCAGCAGCAAGCGGCGCGCGGAGGTGAGCGCAATGATGATGACCGCGCCGCCTGGCTGGTTGCGTTCGACGAATTCCCAGTTTCCGCGACGGCGCAGCGTGAGCCAGTTGCCGCGGTACAGGGTTTGCACTTGCTCAGATGGATCGGGAAGGTTCATGCTGCCGATTCCTCGATTGAAAACAGTCGCTTGCGTGTAAGCGGGCCAAAGCGCAACTGTTCGCACAGGGTTTCCAGCCGCTGCCGGTCGGGCCTGCGCGGCCTGAGGAACGCCGCATCCTCGGGTACCGGCGCATCCAGCGCAATGCGGGTAATGCGGGCAAACAGCCGCGCCTGATCGGCATGTTCGCGCAGCCTGCGGGCGCAGGCTGCCGAGCCCCGCAGGCGCAGGAAGGGGACTTCCTCGACGCGTTCAAGCAGCGCTTCCAGGGTGCCGAAGTGCTGCAACAGGGCGGCGGCGGTCTTGGCGCCGATGCCGGGTACGCCGGGGATGTTGTCGACGCTGTCGCCGCACAGCGCCAGGTAGTCGGCGACCTGATGCGGATGCACGCCGAGTTTCTCGTGCACGCCCTCCGGACCCCAGCGGCGGTTGCGGGCGAAATCCCACTGGCTGTCGTGCTCGCCGAGCAGCTGCCCGAAGTCCTTGTCGGCGGAGACGACCACGCTGGCGATGCCCTGGCCGCGCAAGGTCCACAGCATCGAACCGATCAGGTCGTCGGCCTCGTAGACGGGATCGTCCAGCGCGATCACGCCGAGGGCCTCGGTGACTTCGCGGCACAGCCGGAACTGCCGTTCGAGGTCCGGCGGTGGCAATTCACGGTTGGCCTTGTACGGCGGGTACAGCTCGTTGCGGAACGAGGTGGTCAGGGAAGCATCGAAAGCCACCAGCAGATGGGTCGGCTTCTCGCGTTCGATCAGTTCGCACAGAAAGCGGGTGTAGCCATGCACGGCATGTGCGGGAAGGCCCTGTGCATCGACGAAATCCTCCGGCATCGAATGCCAGGCGCGAAAGACGTACAGGCTGCCGTCCACCAGGAAGGCGGGGGCGCCGCTGCGGGTGTGCCGGGTGCTCACGGCGTCCAGCGGCAGACCCGCGACTGCGGCGCCGGGCGTTCGCGTTCGGGCACGTCCAGTGCGGGGGTGCCGATGTGCACGAATGCGATCACGCGTTCGTCTTCGTCCAGGCCCAGGATGGCGGCGGCGTCGCGGTCGTAGGCGGCCCAGCCGGTCAGCCATTGCGCAGAGTAACCCAGGGCCTGCGCGCCAAGCAGCAGGTTGTAGGCCACGCAACCGGCCGACAGCAGTTGCTCCTGCTCGGGAATGCGCCCCTGCTGGACGTGTGCGACCACGGCCACCACCAGGGGCGCGAAGCTGTAGCGCTGCGCCTCTTTCTCGCGCCGCGCGGGCGGCAGGTCCGGATCCTTGCGTATGGCCAGGTCCAGCAGGCGACGACCAAATTCATGTTTTGCTTCGCCCTCCAGGGTAATCAGCCGCCAGGGGGCGAGCTTGCCGTGGTCGGGTACACGCAAGGCAGCGGCGAACAGGCGCGCCTGTTCGTCGGCATCCGGCCCCGGCTCGGTGAGCTGGCGGGCCGGGACCGAACGACGATCAAGCAGCAGATGCAGGGTATCCATCACAGGCTGGTCTCGTGTTGGTGAATATCAGGGCGTGCCGGGAAGGCGGAAGCCGTCGGGCATCAGCGCCTGGGCCGTGGTCTCGCGCTGTGTGCCGTCAATGGTGCCGAGCACGATGCGCGCGTCCTCGGCCAGCAGTTCCAGCATGACCTGGCGGCATGCCCCGCAGGGGCTGACCGGTTCGGGAGTGTCGCCGACCACGGCCAGCCGGACCAGGTCGCGGGGCTGGCAGCCGGCGGCGATGGCGCTGAACAGGGCCGTGCGTTCGGCGCAGTTGCACAGCCCGTAGGAAGCATTCTCTACATTGCACCCGGCAAATACGCGGCCATCGCGGCTCAGTACCGCCGCGCCGACGGCAAAATGCGAATACGGGGCATAGGCATGCTCCCGGGCCGCCATGGCGTGCTGCAGGAGGTGTTCGGCGTTGCTCACGGGGATGCACCCCCTTCGGCATGTGTGGTCGTTCAGTGTATCGGCAAAGGCGCGGTGCTGCGTGCAGCGGCATGGCAATCATGTACGATGCCCCAAGCTGTCATTGAGGAGGCGAGAATGGCGCTGAGCATTGCGGCGCTTCGCGAATCCGCTCCCGGCGAGCGGCGCGTGGCCATGGTTCCGGAAGTGGCGCAGAAATTGTGCGCCGGGGGTTTCAAGGTACTGCTCGAAAAGGGCGCGGGCGAAGCTGCGGGTTATCCCGATGCGGCCTATGAAGGGGTTGCCTGGCAGGATGCCGACGGCATTGCATCCTCGGCGGACCTGCTCTGGTGCGTGCAGATGCCGCCGGCGGATCGACTCGCGCGGATGCGCAAGGGCAGCGTGCTGGTCGGACACCTGGATCCGCGACGGCATGCCGATGCGCTCGGGCAACTGGCGGCAGGTGGCGTGACGGCCTTCGCCCTGGAGTTGCTGCCGCGTACCACGCGTGCGCAGGCGATGGATATCCTCAGTTCGCAGGCTGCGGTGGCCGGTTACCGCGCCATGCTGGTCGCGGCAGTCGAATGCCCAAGGTTCTTTCCCATGCTGACCACGGCAGCGGGCACCATCCGGCCGTCGAAGGTGCTGGTCATCGGTGCCGGCGTGGCTGGCCTGCAGGCGATTGCCACGGCCCGCCGCCTGGGTGCGCAGGTCGAGGGCTACGACGTGCGCAGCGAGACGCGCGAGCAGGTGCAGTCGCTGGGTGCGAAATTCCTGGACCTTGGCGTCAGCGCCGCCGGTGAAGGCGGCTATGCCCGGGAACTGACGGCGGAGGAACGTCAGGCACAGCAGCAGGCGCTGGCTGATCACCTGGCTACGGTGGATGTCGTGGTGACCACGGCTGCGGTGCCGGGCCGTCCGGCGCCTCGCATCCTCAGCGAGGCCATGGTCGAGGGCATGAAACCCGGAGCACTGATCGTGGACATGGCCGCCGAAGGCGGCGGCAATTGCGTCCTGACCCGACCGGGCGAGCGGATCGAGCATCAGGGGAAGACGGTCATCGGGCCGCTCAACCTGGCTTCCGGCGCGGCCTTTCATGCCTCGCAGATGTATTCGCGCAACCTGCAGCAATTCTCCGCGTTGCTTGTCGGGGAGCAGGGACTGGCTCCGGATTTCGACGACGAGCTGGTGGCAGGCACGGCGGTCGTGCGCGACGGGACGGTCGTGTTCAAGGCCTGATCCGCTGGCTGGGTCTCAGCGTCGGCCCCGACCCGGAGGATGGTTGCGCAGCCATTGGCGGCGTTGCTCCGGCGTCATGCGGTGCCAGCGGTTGCGCAGGGCCTCGCGCTGTTGCGGTGGCAGGGACTGGAATCGCTCGTAGGCGCGAAGCAGCGCACGCCGTTCGTGGGGCGGAAGTTGTTCGAAGCGGCGCATGTTGTTGCGGGCCTCGCGCCGCTCCTGTGGACTCATGTGCTGCCAGAGCCTGATCCGTTCGCGGATGCGCTGGCGGCGTTCCGGAGGCAATGTCGCCCAGTGGCGTGCGCGCTCGATCATGCGGTGCTGGCGTTGTGCAGGCATGCGGTCCCACTCCTGTCGCATGGGAGCAAGCATGCGCCGGGTTTCGGGGTCGAGCCTGCTCCACGGGACCGGAGCCTGCTGCTGTTGCCACATGCCGCCACGATCCGGCGCGGCGTGGACGAGTCCGGGCGTTGCCGCCCACCCGGAAAGGAGCAGCATCAGGCCGGCATGAAACCATGTGCTTCGCGGCATGTTCATCCTCCCCGGTGGGACGGTGAAGCAGCCGCGGACTGGTCGGCCAGCCAGGCGTAGAAGTCCAGGTTCTGGTACATCGTCGGATCGGTCTGTTCGGGATCGGGTGGCAGGTATGGGTCAGTGGATGCCACCGAGTGGCTGGCGACCGGCAGCGTCGCCGCCTGCTGGGCGTTGCGGGCATGGAACGGCCAGATCACCGCCACGGCCAGCACGCAGGCCGCAAGAGCCCCGGTGGGCACCAGCCAGCGCCTCAGGTCCGGACGTTCGGCTGCCTCAAGGGCGCGCTGTCGGGCTTGCCGCAGTCGGCTGGCGGTCGCGGTGTCGATATCGGCGGATGTGCGCCGGTACAGCGTGCGCACACGGTCTTCGAATTCGGATTGGATGTCGTGACTCATTGCCAGTCCTCCATGCGTTCGCGTAGCGAGCCCAGGGCGCGGGAAAGATGGGTTTTCACGCTGCCCTCCGAACAGCCCATGGCGGCGGCTGTCTCGGCTACGCTCAGTTGTTCAAGTGTACGCAGCAGGAACGCTTCGCGCTGACGTCGCGGCAGGTTTCGCACGGCCTGTTCCAGCGCCGCCATGGCCTGCCGGTCGGCCAGCACGTGCTGCGGGCCCGGACCGCTGTCCGCCGGATCCCATGCCGGCATGTCCTCGCCGTCCTGGTTCAATCCACCGCCCAGCCAGCCGACCACGATCGAGCGGACCTTGCGTCGCCGCCGCAGGTCGGTGATGCGGCGGCGCAGGATGCCCCAGAACAGCGGTGTCCATTCGTCCGCAGGCTTGTTGCGGTAGCTGCGCACCAGGCGCAGCATGGCGTCCTGCACCGCATCGTGGGCATCTTCCGGGTCGCCCAGTGCCAGGCGTGCCATGCGCCACGCACGGCGCTCGATCCGGGCCAGGAACTGCTCCAGGGTGGCCGGCGTCTCGCGTGAGGGCGCCAGACCGGCTGCCATGGATGCGGTGGCGTTCATTTCCATCGTTGCCCCGATGTCCTCGTCGCCATGTTCGGGTTCCGTGTTCACTTCCGGTATCCATCAACGCATGAGCAGGATCGGGGTTGACAATGTCCGTCGCGGGGGGCTGGTCCGGCGCGCGGCATACCGTATGATGAAGCGGCAGGCCGTTTCGCATCCATATTCCGGGGGCTCCGATGATTGACGGGTTTCTTGCACTGTACATCTTCATGCTGGCCGCTTTCACCGGCTACGAGATCATCGCGCGGGTGCCGGTGATTTTGCATACGCCGCTGATGTCCGGTTCCAATTTCGTTCACGGCATCGTGCTGGTCGGCGCCATGGTGGCGCTCGGTCATGCCGACGGCACGCTGGATGTGGCGATCGGCTTCATCGCCGTGATGCTTGCTGCCGGCAATGCCGTGGGCGGCTATGTCGTCACCGAGCGCATGCTGGAGATGTTCAAGACCAGCAAGCCGGCAGCGAACCGTGGGGAGCAGGGCGAATGAGCAGCGAATTCATCTCCCGTTGGCTGCCGGACCTGATTCGTGCCAGCTACCTGTTGGCGGCGTTTTTGTTCATCCTCGGCCTCAAGCGCATGAGTTCACCGCGTACCGCGCGCGGTGGCGTGGTGTGGGCGGGCGTCGGCATGGTGATTGCGGTCGTCGCCACCGGACTGCTGCCGGGGATGCACCATCTGGGCCTGATGGTCCTGGCCATCGCGATCGCTGGCGGCCTGGCGTGGTGGTCCGGCCGGCGGGTGGCGATGACGGCGATGCCGCAGATGGTGGCGCTGTACAACGGCATGGGTGGCGGCGCTGCCGCGGCCATCGGTGTCATCGAACTGCTTGCCGCGGCGCGCATGGCCATGCACGGCGGCGACGGCCTTTCACCGGATGCGCAGACGCTGGCTGTGCTCGGCGTGCTGATCGGTGCCGTCTCCTTTTCCGGCTCGCTCATCGCCTTCGCCAAGCTGCAGGGGTGGATGGACCGGCGGTTCGTGTTTCCGGGGCAGAAGGTCTTCAACCTGCTGGTGCTGCTGGCCGGCCTGGTGCTGGGCGGCATGCTGGTTTTGGGTGCTCCGAGCCTGCCGGTGCTGGCCACCTTTGTCGCTGCCACGCTGCTGTTCGGCCTGTTCATGACCCTGCCGATCGGCGGTGCCGACATGCCGGTGGTGATCTCGCTGTACAACGCGCTGACCGGCCTGGCCGTGGCCTTCGAGGGCTTCGTGTTGCAGAACGAGGCGATGATCATCGCCGGCACCGTGGTCGGCGCAGCCGGAACCTTGCTGACCCAGCTGATGGCACGGGCGATGAACCGTTCGCTGGCAAACGTGCTGTTCGGCAGTTTCGGTGCGTCCGGCGGGCAGGCGCAGGAGATTGAAGGTGCGCAGAAAGAGATCGAGGCCTCCGATGCGGCGGTGATGATGGCCTATGCCGAACGCGTGGTGATCGTGCCCGGCTACGGCCTGGCCGTGGCGCAGGCCCAGCACAAGGTCTGGGAACTGGCCCGTCTGCTGGGCGAGCGCGGGGTCAAGGTGCGTTTCGCCATCCATCCGGTTGCCGGGCGCATGCCCGGCCACATGAACGTGCTGCTGGCCGAGGCAGGCGTGCCCTACGACCTGATCGCGGACATGGAAGACATCAATCCGGAGTTCCCGGGCACCGACGTGGCGCTGGTGATTGGCGCCAACGACGTGGTCAATCCGGTGGCGAAAACCGATCCCGCCTCGCCGATCTACGGCATGCCCGTGCTGGACGTGGCGTCGGCCCGGCAGGCGATCGTGATCAAGCGCGGGCGGGGCAAGGGCTTTGCCGGCATCGAGAACGCGCTGTTCTATGCCGACAACACCCGCATGCTGTTCGGCGACGGGCAATCGATGGCCGCGCAACTGGTCAGCGAACTCAAGGCGCTGGACACCTGAGGGTGTCAGGACACGCGATGGCGCAACGGCATGCGCCAGGCGAGCAGGGCGGCCAGTGCCGCGGATGCCAGGTACACCGCAAGGGCTGCCGGGCCGGTCGCCAGCCAGGCCAGATGCACCAGCATGGCGGTTCCCGCGTTCTGCCAGGCCTGCATGAAGCCCATGCCGAAGCTGCCCGCCAGGTGGGCGGCGACCAGCAGGACCCGAAGGTACGCGCAGGCCAGCAGCATGGCCAGCGCGGCAAGGATGGCTGCCGGGACGGGCGCGGCGATCAGCCAGGCGCGTACCAGGGGCCCCAGCAGCAGTGCCAGCGGCATGGCGAGCCAGGTGTGCGCGTGCAGTGAAGGCATCCAGAGCACCAGCAGCAACCAGAGCGCGCCTGCAGCCAGTCCGGCCATGACTGCGCCGAAGCCGGCAACGGCCCATTCCCCCGGTGAGGGTGTCCCGGGGCTGTTCCGGGGACGGAGATCGGGATCGGCGTGCGGGGATGCGTGCTGCGGTTTCATCCGCGGATGATACCGCGTGTCCGATGTGACCCTGCGGTCGGTACGGCTGGATGGCCGGTGTGCATGGCATAATTGCACGTGGTTATCGACGACGAGTACGACATGTCCGGTTTCAGCCTGAGCAGCGAACCCTTCACCCTGCAGCGCGATTGCGAGGCGGTGATGGTGCCCGTGGGCGAAACCGTCACCTTGCCGGCCGGTCAGATCGGCTACATCACGCAGGCCCTGGGTGGCAGCTTCACGGTATACGTGGAAGGCAACCTGTTCCGTGTCGCCGGCAAGGACGCGGACGCCCTGGGCAAGGATCCTCCGGCCCCCCTCGAACTGGCCGCGGATGCCAGTGACGAGGACGTCGAGAAGCTGGTCTGGTCGCAGCTACGCACCTGCTTCGATCCCGAGATCCCGGTGAACGTGGTCGATCTTGGCCTGGTCTACGACGTCAGCCTGGATCATGACGACAGCGATGCGCGCCGGGTCTACGTGAAAATGACCCTCACGGCGCCGGGATGCGGCATGGGCGACATCCTTGTCGATGACGTGCGCACCAAGATCGAGCTGATACCGACGGTGGCCGAGGCCGATGTCGATCTGGTCTTCGACCCGCCGTGGAACCAGTCCATGATGTCGGACGCGGCCCGGCTGGAAACCGGCATGCTGTAGACGCCGGGTACGGCGTCCGCTGATGAGGATGTCGGATCATGAAAATCCCCTGGTACGCCTGGACCGCAACGGTCGGGATCTGCGCGCTGATCCTTGAAGGCTATGCCTATGCGGGCTTGCAGCGTACGCCTGTCGTGGGCCCTGCGGTCGCCGCACAGGCACGAATGCAGGCGCCTCTCACGCATACCTATCTTGTCACCGGCGGGTATCTGCTCCGGGTCACGCCGTTCATGGAAGATGCAAGTGCGGCCATCGCACGCGCCACCTGGGGCGATGCCTATGCTGCCATCTCGCGTCACCCCGAACAGGCCCTGTACCAGCTCGGTGCACGTCCACGCGGTGTGGTGCATGGACTGCTGTCCCCGCTGCGCTGGTTCCCGCCGCTCCTGTTGCCACTGGCCCTCTTCGGATGGCTCCTGCGACCGCGTGCGATACGCAGCCTGCGTGGCACGCGGTGATCGTTTTCGCGCGCGACATGTCGGTGCGATGCCGTCGATCCGATGACATGAACAGAAGCTGAATATGGGTTTGGAATAAGTCCTAGGCGCGGCTTGACCGCGCGCCTTCGAGCTCACTAGCGTACGTGCATCGCGACCTGTCGGGGGACTACGGTCGCGATGCTCCGAACGGCGTCGGGGGACGCCGTGAAACCGATGCAGTACAGGTTCGACGGTGCTCCTTCATGGAGCAAGGGGGGAGGGCGTGCCGATCAGTCGAACGGTCCCGGAGCTGCACGATCACATGCCGCGGTGACGCGGTCTTGCCAACGGTCCACGGCGTTGCCGCCGTGTGAGTGTGCGCGCAGTGGGCCACTATCGAGGGGAACATTTCCATGCCTGGAAAATTACGCTTCAAGATCATCGTCGCCACACTGGGGTTGGCGACCTTCACGCTCGCCCATGCCGCGCGCATGGAACGGCTGCAGGGACAGAGCCTGGGCGGAGTGCCCGGCAATCAGGTATCTGCCGAGCTGGGCCTGAACCCGAAAATCACCTTCAAGCAGCGATTCAAGCGCGCCACGCGGCATGGCACCTACACCGTGCGCATGCAGGAGATGTACGAGGGCATCCCGGTGTACGGGCGCGGCATTGCCATCCATGAAGACATCAGCGGTCGGGCGCTGCGTGCCAGCGGCAAGATATCCCGTGCACTGCATGTGCAGGCTTCGGGGATGAAGGCGCGACTGAGCCGTGTGCAGGCGCTGAAGAAGTTGCGCACCCGCCAGGATCCGTTTCTGACGCTCGGTGAACCGGTCGACCACTCGCGTGCCGAACTGTATGTCTATCCGGAGGCAAACGGCAACGCCCGGCTGGTGTACCTGACGTCCTACGTGATGCGAGGCAAGTACCCGGCCCGTCCGACGGCCATCATCGATGCCGACACCGGTGCGGTGATCAAGGAATGGGACGGACTCACCACCGCGGACGGTTTCGGTCCGGGCGGCAACCAGAAAACCGGACAGTACAACTATGGTACCGATTACCCGGCCCTGATCGTCAGCCAGTCCGGCAGTACCTGCACCATGTCGAACGCGGACGTGAAGACCTACGACATGAAGCACGCGACATCCGGGTCCGGCACGCTGGTCAGTTTCACCTGCCCGACGCACACCGGGGATGGCATCAACGGCGCCTACTCGCCGATCAACGATGCGCATCACTTCGGTCAGGTCGTGCATGACATGTACATGGGCTGGTTCGGTGTCGCGCCGCTTAGTTTTGCGCTGACCATGAAGGTGCATCTGGGCAACAACTACGAAAACGCCTACTGGGACGGCAGTACGATGAACTTCGGTGACGGCGCCACCACGTTCTATCCGCTGGTGTCGCTGGACGTGACCAGTCACGAGATCAGCCACGGGTTCACCGAGCAGCATTCGGCCCTGCAGTACAGCGGCCAGTCCGGCGGCATGAACGAGGCGTTTTCGGACATGGCCGGCGAAGCTGCCGAGTACTTCGACCGCGGCACCAACGACTGGCTGGTCGGCGCCGACATCATGAAGACCGGCACGGCGCTGCGCTGGATGTGCACGCCGACCCAGGACGGACGCTCGATCGACAACGCCGCCAACTACACCTCCGGCATGGACGTGCATCTGTCCAGCGGCGTGTACAACAAGGCCTTCTGCCTGCTGGCCAAGACCAGCGGCTGGAACACGCGCAAGGCCTTCGAGGTCTTCGAACGCGCCAATGCGCTGTACTGGAACGCTACCGAAACCTTCGACTCGGGCGCCTGCGGCGTGAAGAGCGCCGCGGCCGATCTGGGTTACTCGCAGACGGCCGTGGTCAACGCCTTCAGCGCGGTTGGCGTGGCCTGCCCCGGCGGTACCACTCCGGGCGGCGGCGCTTTGCAGAACGGCGTTCCGGTGACGGTTTCCGGCGCCCAGGGTTCGTTTGCCGACACCTACACCGTGACTGTGCCGGCTGGTGCCAGCAACCTGGTGATTGCGATCTCCGGTGGTACCGGTGATGCCGACCTGTACGTGCGCTTCGGCTCGGCACCGACACTGAGCACCTACGACTGCCGCCCGTACAAGAACGGCAACAGCGAAAGCTGCAGTTTCGCTTCGCCGCAGGCCGGGACCTACTACGTCAAGCTCAACGGCTACACCAGCTACAGCAATGTCAGCCTGAAGGCGACCTGGTCCACGACGACGACTGGCGGCGGGTTCTATGACAACCCGACCAACGTGAGCATTCCCGACCGCAGTACGGCCAGCAGTTACATCTCGGTCAGCGGCGAGGCCAATCCGGGACCGGCAAGCCTCAAGGTTCACGTGAAAATCGTTCACACCTACCGCGGCGATCTGCGCATCACCCTGTATGCGCCCAACGGCAGCAGTGTCGTGCTGAAGAGTCCGAGCAGCTCGGACAGTGCCAGCAATGTCGACCAGACCTGGACCATCAATGCCTCAAGCCTGGACCCCAACGGGCAATGGCGACTCAAGGTCGACGATGTCTACAGCGGCGACACGGGCTATATCGACGACTGGAGCCTGCAGTTCTGACGGACCACCTTGCAGCGCACAGGGATGTGCGCCCCACTGGCATCACTTCATGCCCGGCATCGCGCCGGGCATTTTTGTGCGGTTTTGGCTGCCGGCAGGTCCAGGGCATGCATTTACCTGTTGCTTATCCCCAAGCTGAGGATTAGGGTGAACGCAGTCCTGGTTCCAGGCAGGCGCGGGTCGGGAAGGCACGCGTCGGGAAAAGGATGAGGGTCTCCCCCGGGCCCAGGCAGGAAGCCCATGTCAGGGAAATGGCGTATGACGCCCGGTCCGTGCCCTCGGCCGGGCGTCATGTCAGCGCTCAGGACAGTGTTTCGAAACGGTTGGCGTCGCGGTTCTTGCGCACGCGGTCCGGGTTCCAGATGCGTCCGTTCATGGCGATCCACACCCCGTCGCCCAGGGACTGCACCGCACCGACGGCACAGCCGATGTTGAACACGGCATCCGAACCCTGGAAACGCGCCGGGTTGAGTGCGCCTGTCAGTACGATGGTCTTGCCCGGAATGTCCTTGAGCGTGCGCGCTGTTTCCACCATGGAGTCGGTGCCGTGGGTGACCAGCACGTGGCGATGAGGCTGGGCTTCGATGGTGCGATGAATCAGGCTCCGGTCCTCCTCGGTCATGTCCAGACTGTCCTTGCGCAGGATCGATGTCACTTCGAAGCGGAAATCGACGCCCAGCTGGGTGAGGATCTCGCCGATCTGCGGCGCCCCGATCTGATAGTCGGACTTGGCGTCGAAGTAGATCTTGTCGATGGTGCCACCGGTGGTGATGATGCTCAGGTGCTGCATTGCGTTCGTTTTCCTGGGACGGGGAAGATCGGGGCGAAGGGAAGCATGGCCTGCTCAGGCCAGCAGTACGTCCGGGTCGGGACGTGCATCATCCAGGCAGTCCAGCCCATGGGCCAGGAACGTATCCAGCACGGCTCGCATCCGTTTGGCATGCGGGCCGCCCGCACGTGCTGCCTGCCCGGCCAGCAGCGCAGCGGCAGTACAGCGTGCCAGGCTCAGGGCCAGCTGGCGGGCGCCCGCCTGCAGACTGTCACGATCGGAGGCATGACGTTCGAGGAAGCCCTGGGCATGGTCGAGTGTGGAGCGCACGCGGTCGCGGATGCTGGCGTGACCGGAAGGCTTCATCAGGCGTTCGAGTTCGGCCCGCAATGGCGCAAGGCCGGTGGAGGACAGGGCGCGCAGCGTATCCAGTGAGAGGACATTGGTGGTGCCTTCCCAGATGGGGTACACCTGCGCATCGCGCAGCAACTGCGGCAGGCCGGTGTCTTCCACGTAGCCGGCACCCCCGAAACATTCCAGTGCCTCCGAAGCAAGCGCCACGGCAAGCTTGCCGGTCCACAGCTTGGCCAGTGGCGTGAGCAGGCGCAGCGCGGCTTCCTCCTCGGCGGTGGCCTGGCCGTGCTCGGCCTTGCCGAGCAGGGTCACGACATGGAAGCTCAGGGCGAAGCTGGCCTCGAACCGGACCTGCATGTCGGCCAGCGTCCGCGCGTGCAGGGGCTGGTGGATGAGCGGCTTGCCGAATGCCATCCGACGCGTGGCATAGTCGCGGGCCAGTGCGATGCAGCGTGCCATGCTGGCGACGGCGCAGACCGCGTTCCACGTACGGGTGATGTTGAGCACGGGGGTGATCTGCCGCACGCCGTGGGAGAGGCCGGCCACCGGCTGTGCGGGGATGCCTTGCAGCTGGATTTCGGCCGTGGGCAGCTCGCGGGTGCCGAGCTTGTCCTTGAGCCGGTCCACGGTGAGATGGTGCCAGTTTCCGTCCGCGTCACGGGTCTCGACGTAGAACAGCGCCAGGGCATCCGCACCCGTGTCGGCGCCCTCCGGTCGCGCCAGGGCCAGGGCGGCCTCGCCGACAACGGCCGAGGTGAACCATTTGCGGCCGTACAGCCTCCAGTTTCCTGCGTCGTCCTTGCGGGCGACGGTTTCCGTGGCGTGCACGTCCGATCCGCCCGTGGTTTCGGTCATCCACTGGCCGGACAGCCACAGCCGGTCCGGGTCGCGACTGAGGAAATGCGGCAGTGCACGTGAAGCCAACTCGCGGTTGCCGGAAGCCTTGATCGCCGTGGCTGCGCCATCGGTCATCGCCAGCGGGCAGGTGTAGAACTCGCTGGCGACGTGGTAGACGTAGACGCGCAGGAACTGTTCCACCCGCCCAAGCGCGCCGGCATCGTCATCGTGACCGGCAGCGAGCAGGCCGTGACGGGCCGTCAGTCCCGGTCCCTCGCGCCAGGCCGGGGTCAGTTCGATGCGGTCCGTGCGCGCCCCCCAGGCATCCCATTGGGTGAGCACGGGCTCCTTGCGGGGCGTGTGCATGCGCCGCGCATAGGCCATGCAGGCATAGTCAGCCAATGCCTGCAAATCGGCATGCAGTGCTTCTTGCCGACCCGCGGGCACGTGCAGAGACAGCCAGTCCTGCAAGCTGCGGTCTTCACGGAAAGGGTGCGGCAGGCGCGGTGCATCTTGCAGGAAGGCCATGACAGTTCCAAAGGCACGCTCAGGTCGACAAGTATAGACCCGGCATCAAGCAGCGGCCGCGCCTCACGACCGGTCCCGACGCCCGATGCCTGCACCCAGTGAAAAGATGAGCAGCAGGCTCAGGGCCACCTCGATCAGTGCGGGAATGCGTTCTGCCGGTGTCGACCATGCCTCGGCGATCCCGTGCGAGAAATACAGCAGCGAAGCGATGCCTGCCCAGAGCAGGGCGCGGGCAGGACGGCGCAGTGCCAGCAAGGGCAGCAGCAATGGCAGCAGGGACAGGAGCAATATCGCGGCCAGTGATGCATGTGGATCGGGAACCAGCCACAGGTGCCACACCGGCTGCAGAACGATCAGTCCGGCCCATCCCGCGATGCCTCCGGCACGCGCAAGCTGCAGGCGCAGGCCAGGTGAAGGCGGATTCATGCCTGGCCTTCCAGTGCACGGGCGACCTGTGCAAGGCGCCGTCCCAGTGCACGGGCAAGCGTGCGTTCGTGCTCGCTGAATTCGGGGTGGTCAGGGTCGCTGGCCAGGTGACTGGCGCCGTACGGTGTCCCGCCGGTGCGCGTGGCACTGAGCGCCGCCTCGGTGAATGGCAGGCCGACCAGCACCATGCCGTGATGGAACAGAGGCAGCATCATGGACAGCAGCGTCGATTCCTGCCCCCCGTGCAGGGTCGAGGTCGACGTGAATACCGCTGCCGGCTTGCCGACCAGCGTCCCGGATGCCCACTGGCTGCCGGTGCCGTCGAGGAAATGCTTGAGTGGCGCGGCCATGTTGCCGAATCGCGTCGGACTTCCGAGCGCCAGGCCGGCACATGCGGCAAGGTCCTCATGCGTGACGTACGGGGCGCCGGCCCCGGGTTCGGGTGGCTGCGCCGTTTCGGTCACGGGGGCAACCGGCGGCACCTGGCGCAAGCGGGCCCGTGAATCGGCAACCTCCTCGACGCCGCGGGCGACCAGTCGCGCCAGTTGCGCGGTATGTCCGGTGCGGCTGTAGTAGAGCACCAGAATGTCCTGGGGCATAACGAGTCCTCGAGGCAGGCGTCTTGCAGGGCGGCAGGTCCTGTACGCCAGGGATGGTCTGAACAAGTCTACACAGGCGGCATGATGTCCTGAAGTCTGCCCGGTGGCGTGGGGCGCCGCGCAGACAGAGCGGCGATGTCTGCGTAGACTTGAACAGGACATCGCTGGGGGTGTCGATGACAGTGCAGCGAGGCTTGCCCATGTTCCGCCGTTTCGAACGTGAACGCCTGATCGCCTTCGCGCGGTTCGTCTGGCAACGCTTCGTCGACGACAAGTGCTTCGAGACGGCTGGCGCCCTGTCCTATGTGACTTTGTTTGCCCTGGTGCCGTTGACGGTGGTGGTGTTCGGCATTCTCTCCGCGTTGCCGTCCTTCAGTGACTGGACGCAGGTGCTGACGGAATTCGTGTTCCGCAATTTCGTTCCGGCAGCCGGTGATGCGGTTCGCACCTATGTCCTGCAGTTCGCCGGCAATGCAAGCAAGCTCACCGGTATCGGCATCGGCGTGCTGCTGCTGTCGGCGCTGGTGATGATGTCCAGCATCGAGGAGCGGCTCAACCGGATCTGGCGGGTGCAGACACGGCGCTCGCCGCTGTCGCGATTCATGCTGTACTGGACAGCACTGACGCTGGGACCGGTCCTGGTCGTGTCCGGCCTGGCGGTGACGTCCTATCTGGCCGCCTTGCCGCTGCTCGGGCGGGTCGGTGATGCGGTGGAACTGAAAAATCGCCTCTTGTCGGTATTGCCCTTCGCGGTCAGCCTGGTCGGGCTTTTCTGCCTGTACGTGCTGGTGCCGAACCGCAGGGTGTCCCGGCGTGCGGCGCTGGCCGGCGCGCTGCTGGCGGCCATTCTTTTCGAGATCGCCAAATGGGGGTTTGCCGAATACGTGCGCACGGTACCGTCCTACCGTCAGGTCTACGGCACGCTTGCGGTGGTGCCGATCTTCCTGCTGTGGATCTACCTGTCATGGGCCATCGCGCTGCTGGGTGCCTCGGTCGCGGCGTCCCTGGGGGCCTTCGATTACCGGCCGCGCGGTACGCGGTTGCCGGAAGATGCCGAATTCATCGGCTTGCTGCACCTGCTGGGCCAGTTCGTTGCGGCCCAGCGCCAGGGTACGGCACTGGATGTACGTACCTTGCAGAAACGCATGGTTTTTGTTCCCGATGACCTGCTGCAACGCTACCTGGGCGACCTCCATGGCGTCGGGCTGATCCGTCGTACCGAGGAGGATGCCTGGGTCATGGCGCGCAGCCTGGACAGTGCGAGCCTGATGGAAATCTACCATGCAGGGCGGTATCGTCTTCCCCTCGACACGGCGGAGCTGGAACCCTTCAGCGAAGGTCTGCCGAACGCACTGCATGCGCATCTGGATGAGCTGGCGCAGCTGCTCCGCGACCGGCTCGGCACGCCTCTGGCAGAACTGTTCCCCGTTACCAGGGCCGAACCGACAGAACATGGCAGGACATGATGAAACGCATTTACCCTTTGCTGCTACTTGGCCTCGCCGGCCTGGCATGTCTGGTTGCGCCGCTCGCCGCGAAGGGGAGCGGAAAACCGGAACTGCGCGTGACCACGCTCGATGGTGCAAGCTTCGATCTTGCCGCACAGCGCGGCAAATGGGTCATCGTCAACTACTGGGCAACGTGGTGCCGGCCGTGCATCCACGAGATGCCGGCGCTGTCCGGCTTTGTGAAAAGCCGCCCGGATGTCACGGCGATCGGCCTTGCCTACCAGGACGGTGCGGCATCTGCCATCAAGGCATTCCTGGCCAGGCATCCGGTGAGCTATCCGGTGGCGCGCGTGGATACCGCCCATCCGCCTGCCGCATTCGGGGCGCCGCTGGGCCTGCCGACGACCTATCTGATTGCGCCCGACGGCCGTGTGGCCAAACGGTTCGTCGGTCCGGTCACGCCATCGGATCTGGAAGCCGTCATCGGGCACCGGAAGTGAGTCGAACATGGACTGTGCGCGCTTTCTGGTTTCGGGCAGGGTACAGGGCGTGTTCTTCCGCGCTTCGACACGCGAACAGGCCCTGCGGCTGGGCCTGACCGGCAAGGCCGTCAATCTGGATGACGGCCGGGTCGAGGTCGTGGCCTGCGGCACTCCCGAAGCACTTGATGCGCTTGCCGTCTGGTTGCGCCGGGGGCCGCCCGCGGCGCGCGTCGATGCCCTCGAACGCACGCAGATCCAGGCATGCCGCTTCAGCGGATTTGCCACGCGATAGGCGTGGCCTCTCAGGCCAGGCTGCGCAGCTGCTCGGCCTGGTCTTCGCGACTGAGCGTGTCGATCAACTCGTCCAGGTTGCCGGCCAGGATGTCGTGCAGGCGGTACAGCGTCAGGTCGATGCGGTGGTCGGTGATGCGCCCCTGCGGGAAGTTGTAGGTGCGGATGCGCTGGCTGCGGTCGCCGCTTCCGACCTGCAGGCGGCGCGATGCGGCCTGTTCGGACACCTGGCGTTCGCGCTCGGCCTCCAGCAGTTGTGCCTTGAGCCGCTTCATGGCCTTGTCGCGGTTGGCATGCTGCGATCGTTCAGTCTGGCATTCCACGACCATCCCCGAGGGCAGGTGGGTGATGCGGATCGCCGAATCGGTCTTGTTCACGTGCTGGCCACCGGCGCCGGAAGAGCGAAAGGTGTCGATGCGCAAGTCGCCGGGGCTGATTTCGATGTCGCGGACATCGTCGGTTTCGGGAATGATCGCCACCGTCGCAGCGGAGGTGTGGATGCGACCCTGCGACTCGGTCTCGGGCACCCGCTGCACGCGATGGGTGCCCGATTCGTATTTGAGGCGCGAAAAGGCGCCACGGCCGACGATGCGGGCGACGATCTCCTTGTGGCCGCCATGTTCACCCTGATGCTCGGACTCGATCTCCACCTTCCAGCCGCGTTGCTCGGCGTAGCGTGCGTACATGCGGAACAAGTCGCCGGCGAACAGGGCGGCCTCGTCCCCGCCGGTGCCGGCGCGGATCTCGAGGAACAGGTTGCCTTCATCGCGTGGATCGCTCGGCAGCAGCAAGGTCTGCAACTCGCCATCAAGGCGCTGCAGTTCCGATTGCAGCCTTTCCATTTCCCGGGATGCTTCCTCGCCAAGCTCCGGGTCGTCGAGCATGGCCCGCGCCTGGTCCAGTTCCTGCTGTGCACGTTCGCGTGCATTGAGAGCCCTGGACAGCGGTTCCAGGCGTGCGTATTCGCGCGACAGTTCGCGAAACCGGTCGGTATCCGCGGCCACGTCAGGTTGCGCCAGCAGCAACCCGAGTTCCTCGTGGCGTTCGCACAGGGCCTGGAGTTTGCGGAGTATGGATGGTGTCATGGGCAACCGGTTCCGGACGCGGGGTGAAGCACGGATACAGGCAGGTTCGTCCACGGCCAGCCCTGCGCCGCGGATGCTAGGCCTGCCGGTCCTTGCTGTCCCGATCCAGGCCATACAGTCGCTCTGCGGCATGCAGCAGGTCGACATCGCCGGACAGCGCCGCCTCGCGCAGGCTGGCACTGGGTGCGTGCAGGAGCTTGTTGGTCAGGGTATGGGCCAGAAAGTCGAGGGCCTGTTCGGGGGTCTTGCCGTTGGCGATCATCGCTTGCGCGCGGGCGAGTACCTCGTCGCGCCGTTGTTCCGCATCGGCACGCAGATCGAGCACGGGATTGCGCAGGGTCAGTGCACGCCGCCAGCCCATGTAGCGATCGACCTGGAGATCGATGATGGCAGTGGCTTCGCTGGCGGCCGACTCGCGCGAGCGCATGTGCCCGTCGATGACCTCGCGCAGGTCGTCGATGCCGTAGAGGAACACGTCGCGTAGCCGGCTCACTTCCGGATCGATGTCCCGCGGGACCGCGATGTCGACCATGAACATGGGCCGGCGGCGCCGCGTGGCCAGGGCCGTTTCGACCATGGCGCGGGTGATCACCGGTTCGCGTGCCGCGGTGGAGGTGATGACGATGTCGGCTTCGGACAGGTGTCTGTCCAGGTCGGACAGCGCAAGTGCATAGCCGCCATGGTGCTGCGCCAGTTCCTGGGCATTTTCCAGCGTGCGGTTGGCGACCAGCAGGCGCTTGACCTGCTTGCCCGCAAGATGGCGGGCCGCCAGTTCGATGGTGTCGCCGGCGCCCACCAGCAGCACGCAGGCCTCGCGCAGGTCGGTGAAGACTTCCTCGGCAAGGCGCACGGCCGTGAAGGCGACCGATACCGAATGCGCTCCGATCCGTGTATCGCTGCGCACACGCTTGGCCACTGCGAATGTCTGTTGCAGCAGGTGTTCCATCGGTTGGCCGAGCGCGTGGGCCTGGCGGGCGATCCGGTAGGCGTCCTTGACCTGTCCCAGTATCTGGGGTTCGCCGAGGATCATCGAATCGAGGCCAGTGGCGACACGGAAGATATGCCGGACGGCCTGGTCCTCGTCGTGCCGGTAGAGGAACTCGTCGAGACGGCTCGCGGTCAGGTGATGGTGACGGTGAAGCCATTGCACGGGAACCTGTTCGGCGCCGGGGCTTACGCTGCAGTAAAGTTCGGTGCGGTTGCAGGTGGACAGGATCAGGGCCTCGTCGACGCCCGGCTGCTCGCGCAGGTCGCTCACGGCCTCGAGCGCGGCGCTTTCGTCGAATGCCACCTGTTCGCGCAGACTGACAGGCGCTGTGAGATGGTTGAGCCCGAAGGCAAGGAAGGTCATGACGAAACGCGATGGCGCCGGCTTTCCAGTAGGCAGCGATAGGCTAAGCTGTCGCCGGGACCGGACGCTGGCGTTACCGGCCCATTACGGAGGTGAATTGTGCGTAGCGGCAAGGCCAAGTTCAAGCAATTGCGGCATTTTGCGACGCTGGCGATCCTGCCTGCGTTGTTGCTCGGGTGTGCCTCCGTGCCCCGCCCGGGCGCAACCGGTCAATCCCGACCTCCAATGTCCGCCAGTGTGCCAGATGCGCGCACCGAAGGTCTGGTCAAGAAGGCGCAGTCTGCCCTCGACCGGGGTGATATGCAGGCGGCCCAGGCCGATTATGCCCGAGCCGCCATGCGTTCGGGCAACCCGGACATCGCCGCCAGGGCGACGGGACTGGCCTTGGCCCTGCACGACAGCGATGCCGCGGAAAAGGCACTGGCGCGCTGGAAAGCGCTTGGTGCCGATCCTGAAGATGTACTGCGTGCCCGCGCCCGGATTGCGCTCGACCAGGGGCGTACGGACCAGGCGCGCGCACTGCTCATGAAACTGACGGCCGGCGGAGGGAAACCGGCATGGCAGGCCTTTGGCAAGATCATCCTCAATGCGCGCGATGCGGCACAGGCCGGGCAGTTGCTGCAGCAGGTGGCAACGCCCGCGCGTCTTCCCGATGACGTGCTGGCCTGGTTGGCAATGAGCGAAATCGGCCAGAAGCTGGGGCGCTATGCCTATGCTCAGCAGATTGCCGATACCGCCGCAGAGCGCTTCCGGGACGGACGTGCCTATGCCTGGGCGGGAAGCCTCGAAGCCCAGCGCGGCAACGACAAGGCGGCCCAGGCCATGTATGCCAGGGCGGTGAAGGTGCTGCCGGACAACATCGATTTGCGCATGGCCTATGCCGGGCTGGTCGCCAAGCAGGGGCATCTTGCCGAGGCGGGCCGCATTCTTGCCCGGGGCAGGCAGGACGAGCGCACGTTCGCGGCGCGTACCGCGTTTGCCGCACGCAACAAGGACATGAAAAGCCTGGGGTCCATCTATGAAAGCCTGACCCGTGCGCCCGGATCCGTTCGCAAGAAGAGTTATTACCTCCTCGGCCAGCTGGCCGCGCTGCTCGACAAACCGCAGGCGGCGGTGGATTGGCTGGCCAAGGTGCCACCCCGGGCCGAGCACGGCGTCGACGCCGGCATCCGAAGGGCCGTGCTGTTGCAGCAACTCGGACACCCAGGCCAGGCGCATGGCGTGCTGCAGAACATGCGCACGGTGTTTGCCGACCAGCCGCAGATTGCCTACCGTCTCGACCGGGTTGATGCCGAGTTGTACATGCAGGCGGGCGATTATGCCCGCGCGGCGACCGCCTACACCCGTGCGATGGCCGGCAATGCCGATTCGGGAGAGCTGCTGTACGGCCGTGGCCTGGCCTATGCCGAGGACGGCAAGACCGCTGCCGCTGTTGCCGACCTGCGTGCCGTGTTGCGCCTGGAGCCGGACAACATCAATGCGGTCAATGCACTGGGGTATACGCTGGCCGATGCAGGGCGGAACCTGTCCGAAGCGCGCAAATTGCTCGAGCGCGCACACAAGGCGAAGCCCGATGACCCCGCGATCACCGATTCCTGGGGCTGGCTGCAGTTTCGTCTCGGACATCTGGCGAGGGCGGAGAAGGCCCTGCGGTGGTCCTGGAAACAGCGCAAGGATTCGGAGGTCGGCGCCCACCTGGCGCAAGTGCTGCTGGTGCAGGGCAAGCGGTCCGAGGCCAGGCGGATCTACCGTGAGGCCCTGAAACTGGCTCCGCACAACCGGCACCTGCTGGCCTTGCGCGCGAAATTCGGACCGTGAGGATCCGCCTTCTTCTGCTCGCGGCCATGCTGGTCGCCGTGTCGGCATGTGCGCCGGTGCGCATCAAGGGCAATGCAGCCATGATGCAGGCGCAGTCCGCGCGTGAAAGCATGCTTGGGGCGCGTCATGACTGGACGGTCCAGGCACGTCTGGCTGTCAGTGACGGCGAGCATGGCGGCAGCGGGGGGCTGACCTGGCGCCAGGACGGTGATCGTTACCGCTTCGTCCTGCGAGCGCCGGTGACCGGGCGCAGTTTCCAACTGCAAGGCGGGCCGGACGGTGCGGTGCTGGAGGGCCTGGACCAGGGGCCTGTGCATGACATCGACGCGCAGCGCTTGCTGGCGCGCGTGTTCGGCTGGCAAGTGCCGCTGGCGCGCCTGCGCTACTGGATCAAGGGGCTGCGTGTGCCCGGCGCACCGGCGGTGCTGCGTTTCGGGAACAATCAACTACCGTCGCTGCTGCAGCAGGACGGCTGGACCGTCGAGTACCTGGGCTGGTTCCAGGGCGACGCCACGCCGGTTCCGCGCAAGCTGTTCGCATCGAAGGGCCCCTACCGGGTACGTATCGTGATCGAACAGTGGAACTGGAAGCTGAAATGAACGGATGGAGCGCCTGGCCGGCTCCGGCCAAGCTCAATCTGTTCCTGCGCATCGTCGGCCGGCGCGAGGACGGCTACCACCTGCTGCAGACCGTGTTCCAGCTTCTCGACTGGGGTGACACGGTGCGCGTGCGTGTACGCGGGGACGGGCACATCGTACGCACCGCCGGCATGCACGAGGTACCGCCTGATCTGGACCTTGCGGTGCGTGCCGCCCGCCTGTTGCAGGAGCGCACGGGGTCGGGAAAAGGGGCCGACATCGAAGTTCACAAACGCATCCCTGCGGGTGGTGGACTGGGCGGTGGAAGCTCCGATGCAGGCAGCGTCCTGGTGGCCCTGAATGCGCTGTGGGGCACGGGATGCACAAGGGAGGACCTTGCCGCGATGGCGCTCACCCTGGGCGCCGACGTGCCAGTGTTCGTGCATGGGCACAGTGCCTGGGCAGAAGGCGTGGGCGACCGCCTGCATCGCTTGTCGCTGCCAGCAGCGGACTACGTGCTGGTCGACCCTGGCGTGCAGGTGTCCACCCGCGAGCTTTTCCAGGCACCGCAATTGACACGTCATGCCCCCCCGGCGACAATTTCAAGCTTCCTGGAGGGAATGGTGACGGACAATGCGTTCGTGCCACTGGCGCGTGCCAGGTTTCCCGAAATCGCGGCGGCCATGGAATGGCTCGGTCAATACGGCCAGGCGCGGTTGTCCGGGAGCGGAGGGTGTGTGTTCGTGCAGACGAACTCGCGCAGTGAAGGCGAAAGGATTGCCGCTCGCTGTCCTTCTCCATTCCGGGCCTGGGTGGTCAGCGGTGTGAACGCTTCGCCATTGAACAGCCTGTCCGGGGCATCGGATGTTGGGGCGTAGCCAAGCGGTAAGGCACCGGGTTTTGATCCCGGCATGCGCAGGTTCGAATCCTGCCGCCCCAGCCACTTCCGAACGAATATGCATGGGCATCCACTGCTTCCGGACGTGATGCCTTCCCGAATGGCCTGATAGGGGACGATCTGTGGATACCGCTGGATTGATGCTGTTTACCGGCAATGCCCACCGGAAACTGGCCGAGGACGTTTCGCACAGGCTTTCGGTCCCTCTCGGCAAGGCGCTTGTCGGACGCTTCAGCGATGGCGAGGCGCAGATCGAAATCGAGGAGAACGTGCGCGGCCAGGATGTTTTCATCCTGCAGCCCACCGGTGCGCCGACGTCCGAGAACTTCATGGAGCTGCTGATCCTGGCCGATGCCCTCAAGCGGGCATCGGCATCCACGGTCACGGCGGTGATGCCGTATTTCGGCTATGCGCGCCAGGACCGCCGGCCACGCTCGGCGCGGGTACCAATCACAGCGAAGCTGGCGGCGAAAATGATTGGTGCGGCAGGCGTGGACCGCGTGCTCACCGTCGACCTGCACGCCGACCAGATCCAGGGCTTCTTCGATATCCCGGTTGACAACGTCTACGCCTCGCCGGTCCTCCTGGCGGACATCTGGCGCCGGCATGACATGGACGAAATCATCGTGGTCAGCCCGGATGTGGGTGGCGTGGTGCGGGCGCGGGCGATTGCCAAACGGCTGGACGATGCCGATCTGGCCATCATCGACAAGCGGCGTCCCAAGGCCAACGTGGCCACGGTGATGAACATCATCGGCGAAGTCGCCGGCAAGTCCTGTGTGCTGGTGGACGACATCGTCGACACAGCCGGCACCCTGTGCGCGGCTGCTGCCGCACTGAAGGGCGAGGGTGCAAGTCAGGTCGAGGCCTACTGCGTTCATCCGGTCCTTTCCGGTGCCGCCATCGACAACATCAACCATTCCCAGCTGGACCAGCTCATCGTCACCGACACCCTGCCATTGTCGCCGGCGGCGGCGGCCTGCGAAAAAATCCGCCAGCTCACCGTGGCCGAACTACTCGCCGAGACCATTCGCCGCATGGCTTTCGGCGAATCGGTAAGTTCCCTGTACGTGGATTGAGGCGGGCAGCGCGGCTTGGCTCACGCGCCTGCGATTTTTGTCCTATAATCGACGGTTTGCCGCCCCTCACCGAGCACGGGCGGCTTCCATCGGTGCACCTGGTCGCGGGAGCACCGTCCTGCCGCCTTCGGGCGGCGACATTACCGAGGCAACATCCATGGCAACGATTCATGAAGTGAACGCCGAAGTTCGCAACGACGCGGGGAAGGGTGCGAGCCGCCGCCTGCGTCGTACGGGCATGGTTCCGGCGATCGTGTACGGTGGCGACAAACCGCCGCAGAACATCCAGGTCGAGCACCGTGTCGTTCTCGCGCTGGCCAAGCACGAATGGTTCTTTTCCTCCGTGCTTGATCTCAACGTGGACGGCAAGACCGAAAAGGTACTGCTGCGCGACTGGCACAAGCACCCGCACAAGCAGCTGATGATGCATATGGATTTTCAGCGCGTGCGGGCCGGCGAGAAGCTGCACACATCGATTCCGCTGCATTTCGTCGGCCAGGAGAAGTCGCCGGCCGGCAAGACGTCCGGGGTGGTCGTATCGCACCACATCACCGATGTCGAAGTGGCGTGCCTGCCCGAGAAGCTGCCCGAATACATCGAGGTCGATCTTTCGACCATCGACCTGGGCGACATCATCCACCTGTCGGAGCTGAAGCTTCCCGAGGGCGTCGAGATTCCGCAGCTGAGTCATGACGAGAACGATCCTGCGGTCGTCACCGTGCACGCAGTGAAGGTCGAGGCCGAACAGCCTGCCGAGGGCGAAGCTGCCGAAGGTGAGGCCGCGGCTGTGCCGCCGGCGGGCGGCGAGTCGCCGGAAGGCGGCGCGGAAGAGGGCAACTAACCGCGCGCATGACGCCGTGTCCCTGCGGGGGCTCGGCGTCATGACGCCGCCGACGGCTCATGGCTGGCTTGCGCCTCATCGTCGGTCTCGGCAACCCCGGGGCCGAATATCTACGAACCCGGCACAACGCCGGGTTCTGGTTTGTCGATGCCCTGGCGCGTGCCGAAGCGGCCACCTTCTCCGTCGATGGCAAGCTGCACGGGGTGTCCTGTCGCGTGAACGTGTCGGATACCCCGCTGTGGCTGCTCAAACCCTCCACCTTCATGAACAAGAGCGGGATCGCCGTCGCATCTGCACTTCGGTATTACAGGATCGAACCGGATCAGTGCCTGGTCGTGCATGATGACCTGGATCTGGAGCCTGGCGTGGCGCGCCTGAAGTTCGACGGCGGGCATGCGGGGCAGAATGGTCTGCGCGACATCATGGGGCATCTTGGGCATGGCCGGTTCCATCGCCTGCGGATCGGCATCGGTCATCCCGGAGTGCGCGATCGTGTCACCCCCTGGGTGCTGGGGCAGCCGTCCGTCAAGGACGAGGATGCCATGCTGGATGCCATCGCGCGTGCCATGAACGTGCTTCCGCTGGCTGTCGAAGGACGCTTCGAGGATGCGATGAAATCCCTGCACACCAACGGGGCAGCCTGATTGCGCCAGGCGCGAGGCCTTGCCTTCCACTCAACCCCCTGTTTTCCGGACAATATTCATGGGTATCAAATGCGGCATCGTCGGCCTGCCCAATGTCGGCAAGTCGACCCTGTTCAACGCGCTGACCAAGGCCGGCATCGCTGCGGCCAATTTTCCCTTTTGCACCATTGATCCGAACGTCGGGGTGGTGCCTGTGCCCGACCCTCGCCTGGCGCAGCTGGCCGAGATCGTGAATCCGCAGAAGGTGGTGCCGACGTCGATCGAGTTTGTCGATATCGCCGGGCTGGTGGCGGGCGCATCCCGGGGCGAGGGCCTGGGCAACAAGTTCCTTGCGCATATCCGCGAGGTCGATGCCATCGCCCATGTGGTGCGTTGTTTCGAGCATGGCGATATCGTGCATGTGTCCGGCAAGGTCGACCCGATTGCCGACATCGAGACCATCGATACCGAACTGGCGCTGGCCGATCTCGAGTCGGTGGAAAAGGCGCTCAATCGCGTCGAGCGTGCGGCCAAGGCCAACGACAAGGAGGCGCTGGCGCGCCGGCCCGTGTTGCAGAAGCTGGCCGAGGCCCTGGCAGAAGGCCACGCGGCACGTTCGGTGTCGCTGGACGATGACGAGCGCGCCCTGGTGCGCGACATGTTCCTGCTGACGCTGAAGCCCTTGATGTACATCGCCAACGTGCGCGAGGACGGCTTCGAGAACAATCCGCATCTTGACGCCGTGCGCGTCCGCGCCGTGTCGGAAGGCGCGGAGGTAGTGCCAGTCTGCGCGGCCATCGAGGAGGAGATGGCGCAACTGGACGATTCCGACCGCGACGAGTTCCTGGCCGACCTGGGGCTCGACGAGCCGGGTCTGGATCGCGTCATTCGCGCCGGATACCGCCTGTTGGGGTTGCAGACCTATTTCACCGCCGGCGTGAAGGAAGTGCGTGCGTGGACGGTGAAGAAGGGTGCCACCGCGCCGCAGGCAGCGGCCGTCATCCATACCGATTTCGAGAAGGGCTTCATCCGCGCTGAAACCGTCGGCTACGACGATTTCATCCGTTACCGGGGCGAGTCCGGTGCCAGGGAGGCTGGCCGCTTGCGACTGGAAGGCAAGGAATACCTGGTGCAGGAAGGTGATGTGCTGCATTTCCGTTTCAATGTCTGAGCGATACCTGTGTGGGCGGCATGCGCACCACTCGGACCTTGCGCATAATGCGTCCTGTATCCAGCCGGGTGCGAGGGAGTGATGACCGGAAAGCAGCGCGAAGTGAACCTTCGTTTTCTTGCCCAGCCGGCGGATGTCAACTTCGGCGGCAAGCCGACGGATGTGCCTGCCTGGGTGCCCAGGGACGACGGCGAACGGGCCCAGCAGGCCCATGCGCGTCGCCTGATCGAGCTTTCCCGGCGCATGGAAGAGGAGGTGTCGCGTCACCGGCCTTTCCCGCATGCCGAATCTGACGGTCCCTGACTCCGGCGTGCATGGGCAAGATTGCCAGCAAGCCGCGGGACAGGGACTGGGCAAGGCTGCCCGGGTGGACAGGGCCGCCCTGGTTTGCAAACGGGCAGGCTGGTGGCGTGTGCGCAGACTCGGGCAATCCCGGAAAGCCTCCCGCCGGGGTTGGATTTGCGGTCAGGTTCGGCCAGAATACGCGGCCTTGCCGGCCCGGGATCGTGTTTCAAGTGTTGACACTTCCGGAGGCGCTCGCGAGAATAGCCGGTCTTTGCTGGAGGGATACCCAAGCGGCCAACGGGGGCAGACTGTAAATCTGCTGGCTTACGCCTTCGGTGGTTCGAATCCACCTCCCTCCACCATCCTTGCCGCATATTCTGCAGCAAGGGCGGGCCCGGCAGGAACGGACTGCGGTGAAGCCATTTTGGCCTCCCGGAGTGCGGCAGTAGCGACCCGGCGTGCGGGAGTAGTTCAATGGTAGAACCTCAGCCTTCCAAGCTGATGGTGCGGGTTCGATTCCCGTCTCCCGCTCCATTGAAACTGCGGGGCCGTCAGCGTTGCTGATTGCCGCTCTTTTCGAAAAGTCCAGCATGGATGCTGGTCTGTTCTTCGCCATCATGGAGGATGGTTGAAGCATCCGCTCATGTAGCTCAGTCGGTAGAGCACTTCCTTGGTAAGGAAGAGGTCACAGGTTCGATTCCTGTCATGAGCACCATTTCAGCGGGGCGACGTGTCGCCCTGCATTTTTCTTTTACATCCGAGTTTGGGGTTGGCAGTCATGTCCAAGGAAAAGTTCGAGCGTAAGAAGCCGCACGTGAACGTGGGCACGATCGGTCACGTTGACCACGGCAAGACGACGTTGACGGCGGCGCTGACGAAGGTTGGCGCGGAGAAGTTCGGTGGCGACGTGAAGGCCTATGACCAGATCGACGGCGCGCCGGAAGAGAAGGCACGCGGCATCACGATTTCGACGGCGCACGTGGAATACGAATCGGAAAAGCGCCACTACGCGCACGTGGACTGCCCGGGCCATGCCGACTACGTGAAGAACATGATCACGGGTGCGGCGCAGATGGACGGCGCGATCCTGGTGTGCTCGGCGGCCGACGGCCCGATGCCGCAGACGCGCGAGCACATTCTGCTGTCGCGACAGGTGGGCGTGCCGTACATTGTGGTGTACCTGAACAAGGCGGACATGGTGGACGACGCCGAGCTGCTGGAGCTGGTGGAGATGGAAGTGCGCGAGTTGCTGAGCAACTACGACTTCCCGGGCGACGACACCCCGATCATCGTGGGTTCGGCGCTCAAGGCCCTGGAAGGCGACACCAGCGAGATCGGCGTGCCGTCGATCGAGAAGCTGGTGGAGGCGCTGGACACGTGGATTCCCGAGCCCGAGCGCGACATTGACAAGCCGTTCCTGATGCCGGTGGAAGACGTGTTCTCGATTTCCGGACGCGGCACGGTGGTCACGGGGCGCGTGGAGCGCGGCGTGGTCAAGGTGGGCGAGGAAGTGGAGATCGTGGGCATCCGTCCGACGACCAAGACCACGGTGACGGGCGTGGAGATGTTCCGCAAGCTGCTGGACCAGGGCCAGGCGGGCGACAACGTGGGCCTGTTGCTGCGCGGCACCAAGCGTGACGACGTGGAGCGCGGCCAGGTGCTGGCCAAGCCCGGATCGATCACCCCGCACACCAAGTTCGAGGCCGAGGTGTACGTGCTGTCGAAGGATGAAGGCGGTCGTCACACGCCGTTCTTCAAGGGCTACCGTCCGCAGTTCTACTTCCGCACGACGGACGTGACGGGTGCGGTGGAGCTGCCGGAGGGCGTGGAGATGGTGATGCCCGGCGACAACGTGAAGATGAAGGTGGAGCTGATCGCGCCGATCGCGATGGACGAGGGCCTGCGCTTCGCGATTCGCGAAGGCGGTCGTACCGTCGGCGCGGGCGTGGTGGCGAAGATCTTCGAGTGAGACAGAGCCGGGATGCGGCATGAAGGGGTCCGGGGTTCGCTTTTGCCAATCCCGGAGCCAAGATCGCCATCCCGTGTACGCAGTACAATTCACGATATACGGCAGTAGCTCAATTGGCAGAGCAGCGGTCTCCAAAACCGCAGGTTGGGGGTTCGATTCCCTCCTGCCGTGCCACCCAGGTAGCGCATGAACGCAAAGGCTGAACAAAACCACAAGTCCAGTGCCGGTGACAGGGTCAAGCTGGCATTGGCAGTGCTGGTGCTGGCGGCCGGAATCTTCGGCTTTTACTGGTATTCGAACCTTGCGCAGTATCTGCGTCTGGGTGGTCTGCTCGCCGCAATTGCCATCGCGGTCGGATTGACCATGTTGACCGGTCTGGGCGGGCGGATTCGTCATTTTCTGGCCGAGTCGCAGTTCGAGATGCGCAAGGTGGTCTGGCCAACTCGTGACGAGACGGTCAAGACCACGTTGGTGATCATCGTTGTCGTGATCATCCTGGCCCTGATGCTGGGACTGATCGACGTGATCCTCAAGACGGTTGTGCTCGACTGGCTGCTGAAGCTCGGCAAATGAGGGAAACAGCATGAGCAAGCGCTGGTACGTGGTGCACGCCTATTCGGGCTTCGAGAATCAGGTCAAGCGTTCGCTGGAGGAACGCATTCACCGCATGGGCATGGAGTCCAGGTTCGGCGAGGTGCTGGTGCCTACCGAGGAAGTGGTGGAAATGCGCGCTGGCCAGAAACGGCGTAGCGAACGCAAGTTCTTCCCCGGCTACGTGCTGGTGCAGATCGAGACCGAGGTGGACGGCAAGTCGCCGCGCATCGATGACGAGTGCTGGCATCTGGTCAAGGATACGCCGAAGGTCATGGGCTTCATCGGCGGTACGGCATCGCGCCCGCAGCCGATCAAGGACAGCGAGGCCGATACCATCCTCAGCCGCGTGCGTGAGGGCGTGGAGAAGCCCCGTCCGAAGGTGCTGTTCGAGCCGGGCGAGATGGTTCGCGTGACCGACGGCCCGTTCAACGACTTCAATGGCGTGGTGGAAGAAGTCAACTACGAAAAGAGTCGCCTGCGTGTGGCGGTGTTGATCTTCGGGCGTTCGACCCCGGTGGAGCTGGAATTCGGACAGGTGGAAAAGGCCTGATTCGCACCGGGCGAGGCTTGTCAGCACCGCATCGATTGCCTATACTTGGCTGTTCACGCCGCTCCTTCCCGGGTCGGCGTGTACGTATTTGTGGCCCCGGCGGAGCCGGGGCTCCCGTCGTCACGGACGATGTGAAGCGAGGAGCCAACCGGCGCCAGCACTCGCGAGGACAGGAATCATGGCAAAGAAAGTCATCGGATACATCAAGTTACAGGTGAAGGCCGGGCAGGCCAATCCCTCGCCCCCGGTCGGTCCGGCGTTGGGTCAGCGCGGTCTGAACATCATGGAGTTCTGCAAGGCCTTCAATGCGGCCACGCAGAAAATGGAACCGGGTCTGCCGATTCCGACCATCATCACCGCCTATTCGGACCGCAGTTTCACATTCGTCACCAAGACCCCGCCCGCTTCGGTGCTGCTGCAGAAGCTCACGGGCATCAAGAAGGGTTCTTCCCGACCGAACACCGAAAAGGTCGGCAAGGTCACCCGCGCCCAGCTTGAAGAAATTGCCAAGCAGAAGGAGCCGGATCTGACGGCTGCCGATCTGGATGCCGCGGTGCGCACCATTGCCGGTAGCGCACGCAGCATGGGCCTGGTGGTGGAGGACTAAGTCATGGCGAAGCTCACGAAACGTTTCAAGGCAATGCAGGGCCTGGTCGAACCGGGCAGGACCTACGCGCTGAACGATGCGCTGACCATGGTCAAGGAAAACGCCAAGGCCAAATTCGTTGAATCGATTGATGTGGCCGTGCGCCTGGGTATCGATGCGCGCAAGTCCGACCAGGGCGTACGTGGTTCCTCGTTGCTTCCTCACGGTACGGGCAAGACCATCAAGGTCGCCGTGTTCTGCCCGCCGGGCGAGAAGGCCGACGCCGCCAAGGCGGCCGGTGCCGATGCCGTCGGCATGGAGGACCTGGCCGAGCGCCTGCAGGGCGGTGACCTGGACTTCGGCCGCGTGATCGCCACGCCGGATGCCATGCGCGTGGTCGGCAAGCTGGGCCAACTGCTGGGCCCCCGTGGCCTGATGCCGAATCCGAAGGACGGTTCGGTCACGGCCGATGTGGTTACCGCGGTGAACAACGCCAAGGCAGGCCAGGTGAAGTTCCGCAACGACAAGGCGGGCATCATCCACGCCAGCGTCGGCAAGGTGGATTTCGAGGTCGACAAGCTGGCCGAGAACATCAACGCCCTTGTCGCGGACCTGCTCAAGGCCAAGCCGGCCACGGCCAAGGGCCAGTATCTGCAGAAAATTTCGGTGTCCAGCACGATGGGCATCGGCATACCGGTCGACACCTCGACACTGTCGACCGGCAACTGATTGAGACCTGTCCGGCTGCGACCGGGCAGGCAAGGTTTTGGGGGCATCGTCCGGCACACCCGGATGAAGCCGTCAAAGACCGCAGGCGGCGGAATCGTTCGCCCCGGAACGGCACGGATGCAAGTAGATCGAGGGACGTGTCCCGGGACGTGAGAGAAAGCCTTAATCGTTAGCAACAGCCTGCGTAGATGGTGCTGCCCGAACAGGATTTCCTGGAACGGCCACCACTTCGGTGCCATCAGGCACCGGGAGACTGCAAGGATGCGGTTTCCATCACCCGCAAGGGAGCGGTGACGCGATGGATGCGTCATCGATCCGGTTCGGAGGAAGCAATGGCGCTCAATCTTGCGCAAAAGAAAGAGGTCGTTGCCGAACTGGCGAACGTGGCCGCCTCGGCTCATTCGCTGGTCGCCGCCGAGTATCTGGGTCTGACCGTGGAGCAGCTCACCGAGCTGCGCAAGAAGGCTCGCGAAGCAGGGGTCTACCTGAAGGTAGCCAAGAACACCCTGGTTCGCCGTGCAGTGGAGGGTACCGACTATGCCGGTACCTCCGACCAGCTGGTCGGTCCGCTGCTGTATGCCTTTTCGGTCGAGGACCCGGGTGCCGCCGGTCGGCTGGTCAAGGAGTTTGCCAAGGCCAATGACAAGCTGAAGGCCAGGATCGTGGCTATTGGCGGCAAGGTGTACCCGGGCTCGCACGTCGAAGTCCTGGCCTCGCTGCCGACCCGCGAACAGGCCCTAAGCATGCTGCTCAGCGTCATGTCGCAGCCGGCCACGCAGCTGGTGCGCCTGCTGTCGGAGCCGGCTTCGCAGGTCACTCGCGTGATCAACCAGGCCGGGCAGCAGAAGGCAGCCTGACGTTTCGCCCTACGGCAATCCCATTCAAACGTAACAGTCGTATTTCCAGGAGTTATCAAGATGTCTCTCAGCAACGAACAGATCATCGACGCGATCGCCGAGAAGTCCCTCGTCGAGGTGATGGAGCTGGTCAAGGCGATGGAAGAGAAGTTCGGCGTGTCCGCCGCCGCTCCGGTGGCCGTGGCCGCTGGCCCGGCTGCCGGTGGTGCCGCCGCTGCCGCCGAGGAGCAGACCGAGTTCGACGTGGTCCTCGCCGCCGCCGGTAGCAACAAGGTCGCCACCATCAAGGCCGTGCGTGCCATCACCGGACTGGGCCTGAAGGAAGCCAAGGACATGGTCGAAGGCGCTCCGCAGACCGTGAAGGAAGGCGTGAGCAAGGACGAAGCCGAGAAATTGAAGAAGGACCTTGAAGAAGCCGGCGCCAAGGTCGAGCTGAAGTAAGCGGCGCCTTGCGCGCTGCAGGCTCGACTGAAAGCACTGCAAGCCTGGGGGCGCAAGCCCCCGGGCTTTGCCTGTTACCCGACAACGGGAATGGAGCATGGGGAATGGGAAATCGCAAAAGCTCATGAACTGCTGCGTACACGATTTCCCATTCCCGATCCCCGATTCCCCGCATAATTGACCGAGGCGGTATCCACCATGACCTACTCGTTTACCGAGAAGAAGCGCATCCGCAAGGATTTCGGCAAGCGTCCTCCGGTGCTGGACGTTCCCAATCTGCTGACGATCCAGACCGATTCCTATCGCGATTTCCTGCAGGAACACGTGCCGGCGAAGAAGCGGGAGGAGAAGGGGCTGCACGCGGCTCTCAAGTCCGTGTTCCCGATTTCCAGCTATTCCGGAAACGCCGCCCTGGAGTATGTGGACTATCGCCTGGGCGAGCCGCCGTTCGACGAGCGCGAGTGCCGCAACCGTGGCATGACCTACGGTGCTCCGCTGCGTGTGACGGTGCGCCTGGTCATCTACGACAAGGACAGTCCGGCTTCGAAGAAGACGGTCAAGTACATCAAGGAGCAGGAGGTCTACATGGGCGAAATGCCGCTCATGACCGAAACCGGCACCTTCATCGTCAACGGCACCGAGCGTGTGATTGTCTCGCAGCTGCACCGTTCGCCGGGCGTGTTCTTCGATCATGACCGGGGCAAGACCCACAGCTCGGGCAAGCTGCTGTTCTCCGCGCGCGTGATTCCCTACCGCGGCTCGTGGCTGGATTTCGAATTCGACCCCAAGGACGCGTTGTTCACGCGTATCGACCGTCGCCGCAAGCTGCCGGTGACGGTGCTGTTGCGCGCGCTCGGTTACAACGACGAGGAGATCCTGGCGATCTTCTTCGAACACAACGTGTTCCACCTGAACAAGAAGGGCGGCGCCACGCTGGACCTGGTGGCCGAGCGCCTGCGTGGCGAGACCCTCAATTTCGACCTGGTTGCCGATGGCGAGGTGCTGGTCGAGGCCGGCAAGCGGATCACGGCGCGCCATGTACGCCAGCTGGCCCAGTCCGATGTCGACAGTCTGGAGGTGCCGGACGACTACCTGATCGGGCGCATTCTTGCCGTGGACGTGGCCGACGGGAAAACCGGCGAGCTGATCGCCGTGGCCAATGACGAAATTACCGAAGAGCTGCTGGAGAAGTTCCGCAAGGCGGGCATCGAGACGCTGCCGACACTTTTCGTGAACGACCTGGATCGCGGTCCGTATATCTCCAACACCCTGCGTGTGGATCCGACCAAGACCCAGCTCGAGGCGCTGGTCGAGATCTACCGCATGATGCGTCCCGGCGAACCGCCGACCAAGGAGGCCGCGCAGAACCTCTTCCACAACCTGTTCTTCACCTTCGACCGCTACGATCTCTCAGCAGTCGGTCGCATGAAGTTCAATCGGCGTGTCGGTCGCAGCGAAGTGACCGGTCCGAGCGTGCTCTTCGACCACAAGTACTTCGGTTCGCGCAAGGACGAATTCGCCAAGACGCTGTGCGAGGAGCAGGGCGAGACGTCCGATATCCTCGACGTGCTCCGGGTGCTGATCGACATCAAGAACGGCCATGGTCATGTCGACGACATCGACCACCTGGGCAACCGGCGCGTGCGCTCGGTCGGCGAGATGGCCGAGAATACCTTCCGCATCGGCCTGGTGCGCGTGGAGCGTGCAGTACGCGAGCGCCTGTCGCTGGCCGAGGCCGATAACCTGGGTCCCCAGGACCTGATCAACGCCAAGCCGGTGGCGGCGGCGGTCAAGGAGTTCTTCGGCTCCTCGCAGCTTTCGCAGTTCATGGACCAGAACAACCCGCTGTCCGAAGTCACCCACAAGCGTCGTGTGTCGGCGCTGGGGCCGGGCGGCCTGACCCGCGAGCGTGCAGGCTTCGAGGTGCGCGACGTGCATCCGACGCATTACGGCCGCGTGTGCACCATCGAGACGCCGGAAGGGCCGAACATCGGCCTGATCAATTCGCTGGCCGTGTACGCCCGCACCAACCAGTACGGCTTCCTCGAAACGCCGTACCGCAAGGTCGAGAACGGCAAGGTCACCGCCAAGGTCGATTATCTGTCGGCGATCGAGGAGGGCGACCACGTGATCGCCCAGGCGAACTCGCCGCTCAACGACGACGGCAGCTTCGTCGAAGGCTTCGTCTCCTGCCGTTTCCGCGGCGAGTCCGAGCTGCGCCCGGCGTCCGAAGTCGATTACATGGACGTGTCGACCATGCAGACCGTGTCGGTGGCGGCAGCGCTGGTGCCGTTCCTCGAGCACGACGATGCCAACCGTGCATTGATGGGCGCCAACATGCAGCGCCAGGCCGTACCGACCCTGCGTTCGGAGAAGCCGCTGGTGGGTACCGGCATCGAGCGCGCCACCGCGCGCGACTCGGGCGTGACGGTGACTGCCCGTCGTGGCGGTGTGATTGACCAGGTCGATGCGGGCCGCATCGTGGTTCGAGTCAATGAAAACGAAATCGCCGGCAACGATGCCGGTGTCGACATCTACACGCTGGTCAAGTACACCCGTTCCAACCAGAACACCAACCTCAACCAGCGTCCGCTGGTCAAGGTCGGCGATATCGTGGCCAAGGGCGACACCCTGGCTGACGGCAGCTCCACCGACATGGGCGAACTGGCGCTGGGCCAGAACATGCTGGTCGCCTTCATGCCCTGGAACGGCTACAACTTCGAGGATTCCATCCTCATTTCCGAGCGCGTGGTACAGGAAGACCGTTATACCTCGATCCATATCGAGGAACTGACCTGCGTCGCCCGCGACACCAAGCTGGGGTCGGAAGAGATCACCGCCGACATTCCCAACGTGGGCGAGCAGGCGCTGGCACGACTGGACGAGTCGGGCATCGTGTACATCGGCGCCGAAGTCAAGGCAGGTGACATCCTGGTCGGCAAGGTTACGCCCAAGGGCGAAAGCCAGCTGACTCCGGAAGAGAAGCTGCTGCGCGCGATCTTCGGCGAGAAGGCTTCCGATGTGAAGGACAGCTCGCTGCGCGTACCGCCGGGCATGGACGGTACGGTCATCGACGTCCAGGTGTTCACCCGCGACGGTATCGAGAAGGACAAGCGTGCCCGGGATATCGAGCAGGAGGAACTCAAGCGCATCCGCAAGGATCTGGACGATCAGTTCCGAATCCTCGAAGGTGCGATCTACGCACGCATGCGCGAGAAGCTGGTCGGCAAGACCGTCTCCAGTGCACCGGCCGGCCTGAAGCGTGGCGCGGAAATCACCGATGCGTATCTGGACGGTTTGAAGAAGGACGACTGGTTCAAGATCAACGTCAAGGACGAAGAAGCCGCCGAGTTCCTGGAACGCGGCGCCCGGCAGATCAAGGCGCACAAGGACGAATTCGACAAGCGTTTCAAGGAGAAGCAGGGCAAGATCACCGCCGGCGACGACCTGGCCCCCGGCGTGTTGAAGATGGTCAAGGTGTTCCTGGCCGTCAAGCGCCGCATCCAGCCAGGCGACAAGATGGCCGGCCGCCACGGCAACAAGGGTGTGGTGTCGATGATCGTGCCGGTCGAGGACATGCCGTACACCGCCGACGGCCGTCCGGTGGACATCGTGCTCAACCCGCTGGGCGTGCCCTCGCGCATGAACATCGGCCAGATCCTCGAGGTTCATCTGGGCTGGGCTGCCAAGGGACTGGGCGAGAAGATCGCCGGCATGCTCGATGCCAACGAGAAGGCGTCCAGCATCCGTGGCTTCCTGGACGAGATCTACAACCACGACAAGCCCGAATTCGGCCAGCGCGTGAACCTGAAGTCGCTCAAGGACGCTGAAATCCTCGAGCTGGCGGAAAATCTTCGCGGCGGCGTGCCGATGGCCACCCCGGTGTTCGACGGTGCCGCGGAGGCCGAGATCAAGGCCATGCTGAAGCTGGCAGACCTGCCTGTATCGGGTCAGTCCACGCTGTATGACGGGCGTACCGGTGAGGCCTTCGACCGCCCGGTGACGATCGGTTACATGCACATGCTCAAGCTCAACCATCTGGTCGATGACAAGATGCATGCGCGTTCGACCGGTCCATACTCACTGGTCACCCAGCAGCCGCTGGGAGGCAAGGCGCAGTTCGGCGGCCAGCGCTTCGGCGAGATGGAAGTCTGGGCGCTGGAAGCCTACGGCGCTGCCTACACCCTGCAGGAGATGCTGACGGTGAAGTCGGATGATGTGCAGGGTCGCAACCAGATGTACAAGAACATCGTTGATGGCAACCACGAAATGGTGGCCGGCATGCCGGAATCCTTCAACGTCCTGGTCAAGGAAATCCGCTCGTTGGCAATCGACATCGAGCTGGACGAAACCAAGTAACCGGCGAGCGCGCGGAGATAATCCATGAAAGATCTACTCAACCTGTTCAATCAGCAGCGTCAGCCGCAGGATTTCGATGCGATCAAGATCTCGCTGGCCTCGCCGGACCTGATCCGGTCGTGGTCGTTCGGCGAGGTCAAGAAGCCCGAGACCATCAACTACCGTACCTTCAAGCCCGAACGCGACGGCCTGTTCTGCGCCGCCATCTTCGGTCCGGTCAAGGACTACGAGTGCCTGTGCGGCAAGTACAAGCGCATGAAGCACCGCGGCGTGGTCTGCGAGAAGTGCGGCACCGAGGTCACGCTGGCCAAGGTGCGCCGTGAGCGCATGGGCCACATCGAGCTGGCCAGCCCCACCGCACACATCTGGTTCCTGAAGTCGCTGCCTTCGCGCATCGGCCTGATGCTGGACATGACCCTGCGCGACATCGAGCGCATTCTCTACTTCGAGGCCTACGTGGTGGTGGACCCGGGCCTGACCCCGCTCGAGCGCGGTCAGATGCTTTCCGAGGACCAGTATCTGGAGGCGGTCGAGGAACACGGCGATGAATTCGATGCCCGCATGGGTGCCGAAGCCGTCTACGAGCTGCTCAAGGACCTCGACCTCAAGGCCGAGCAGATCCAGCTCAAGGAAGCCATCGCTGCCACCAACTCCGAGACCAAGCTCAAGCGCCTTACCAAGCGCGTCAAGCTCGTCGAGGCCTTCCTGGAGTCGGGCAACAAGCCCGAATGGATGGTCATGACCGTGCTGCCGGTGCTGCCGCCGGACCTGCGTCCGCTGGTGCCGCTGGACGGTGGACGTTTCGCCACCTCGGATCTGAACGACCTGTACCGCCGCGTCATCAACCGCAACAACCGCCTCAAGCGCCTGCTCGACCTCAATGCGCCGGACATCATCGTGCGCAACGAGAAGCGCATGCTGCAGGAGTCGGTCGACGCGTTGCTGGACAACGGCCGCCGCGGCCGTGCCATCACCGGCACCAACAAGCGCCCGCTCAAGTCGCTGGCCGACATGATCAAGGGCAAGCAGGGCCGCTTCCGCCAGAACCTGCTGGGCAAGCGCGTGGACTACTCCGGTCGTTCCGTGATCGTGGTCGGGCCGACGCTGAAGCTGCACCAGTGCGGCCTGCCCAAGAAGATGGCTCTGGAGCTGTTCAAGCCCTTCATTTTCGCCAAGCTGCAGGGGCGCGGACTGGCCACCACCATCAAGGCGGCCAAGAAGCTGGTCGAACGCGAAGAAGCGGAGGTCTGGGACATCCTGTCCGAGGTGATTCGCGAGCATCCGGTGATGCTGAACCGCGCGCCGACTCTGCACCGTCTGGGCATCCAGGCCTTCGAGCCGGTACTGATCGAGGGCAAGGCCATCCAGCTGCATCCGCTGGTCTGCACTGCCTTCAACGCCGACTTCGACGGCGACCAGATGGCCGTGCACGTGCCGCTGTCCATCGAGGCGCAACTGGAAGCGCGCGCCCTGATGATGTCGTCCAACAACATCCTCTCGCCCGCCAACGGTGAGCCGATCATCGTGCCGACGCAGGACGTGGTGCTGGGCCTGTACTACATGAGCCGCGAGTTGGTCGACGCCAAGGGTGCGGGCATGGTGTTCGCCAACGTGGCCGAGGTGCGTCGCGCCTACGAGAACCGGGCGGTGGAACTGCACGCAAGCATCCGGGTGCGACTCAACCAGGTCGAGATCGACGAGGACGGCGAGCGCATCGAGAAGAACGAGCTGGTCAAGACGACCGTCGGACGCGCATTGCTGGCGGAAATCCTTCCCGTCGGCCTGCCGTTCGAGCTGGCCAATACCGAGCTGACCAAGAAGGCCATCTCCAATCTCATCAATGCCAGTTACCGGCGCCTGGGCCTGAAGGAAACCGTGGTCTTTGCCGACAAGCTGATGTACACCGGCTTCCGTCTGGCAACCCGTGCGGGCATCTCGATCGGCATTGACGACATGAAGATCCCGGAACAGAAGAAGGCGATCCTGGAAGAAGCCGAAAAGGAAGTGGTCGAGATCCAGGAGCAGTACCAGTCGGGTCTGGTCACCGCCGGCGAACGCTACAACAAGGTGGTCGATATCTGGTCTCGCACCAACGAACTGGTCGCCAAGGCCATGATCGACGGCATCGGCACCGAGAAGCGTGTCGACGCCGAAGGCAAGGAAGTGCATCAGAAGTCGATGAACTCGCTGTACATCATGGCCGATTCCGGCGCCCGTGGTTCGGTTGCACAGATCCGCCAGCTTGCAGGCATGCGCGGTCTGATGGCACGTCCGGACGGCTCGATCATCGAGACGCCGATCAAGGCCAACTTCCGCGAGGGACTGAATGTCCTGCAGTACTTCAACTCGACCCACGGTGCCCGCAAGGGATTGGCCGATACTGCACTCAAGACCGCCAACTCCGGTTACCTGACGCGGCGTCTGGTGGATGTCGCCCAGGATGTGGTGGTGACCGGGGACGATTGCGGGACCGAGGAAGGCCTGACCATGACCCCGATCGTCGAAGGTGGCGACGTGGTCGAGCCTCTGCGCGAGCGCGTGCTCGGCCGTGTCGTGGCCGAGGATGTCTACGCTCCGGGCGATGACAGCGAGGATCCGATCGTGGTCCGCGGCACCTTGCTCAATGAAAAGCAGGTCGCGTTGCTGGACGAGGCCGGCGTACAGAGCGTCAAGGTGCGCTCGCCGATCACCTGCGCCGCTTCACACGGCGTGTGCGCCAAGTGCTATGGGCGTGACCTGGCGCGCGGCCACCTGGTCAACATCGGTGAGGCGGTCGGCGTGATCGCCGCACAGTCGATCGGTGAACCGGGTACCCAGCTGACCATGCGTACCTTCCATATCGGTGGTGCGGCATCACGCGCGGCCGCGGTCGACAACGTCACCATCAAGACCACAGGTACGCTGAAATTCAACAACATCAAGACGGTCCAGCACAGCCAGGGTCATCTGGTTGCGGTGTCACGTTCAGGCGAAGTCAGCGTACTCGATAGCCAGGGACGTGAGCGCGAACGCTACAAGGTTCCCTACGGTGCCACCATCGACGTCAAGGATGGCGCGCCGGTGAAATCCGGCCAGACCGTGGCGCAGTGGGATCCACACACCCATCCGATCGTCTCCGAAGTGGCCGGCGTGGTCAGTTTCAGCGACTTCATCGACGGCGTGACGGTGCAGAACCAGACCGACGAACTGACCGGTCTGGACAGCGCGGTGGTGACCGATCCCAAGCGTCGTGGCACGGCGGCCAAGGACCTGCGTCCGATGGTCAAGCTGCAGGACAAGAAGGGCAAGGAGCTCAAGCTGCCGGGCACCGACGTGCCGGCGCAGTACTTTCTGCCGGCGGGTGCCATCGTGTCGATCCAGGACGGTGCCGAGGTTGGCGTGGGTGACGTGGTTGCACGCATACCGCAGGAAACCTCCAAGACCCGCGACATCACCGGCGGCCTGCCGCGCGTGGCCGACCTGTTCGAGGCACGCAAGCCGAAGGAGCCGGCGATCCTGGCCGAACGCTCGGGAATCGTCAGTTTCGGCAAGGACACCAAGGGCAAGCAGCGGCTGGTCATCAAAGACGTGGACGGCAACGATCACGAGGAGCTGATCCCGAAGTGGCGTCACATCATCGTGTTCGAAGGCGAGCACGTGGAAAAGGGCGAAACCGTGGTCGACGGCGAACCCAATCCGCATGACATCCTGCGCCTGCTCGGTGTCGAGCCACTGGCTGCCTACCTGGTGAAGGAAATCCAGGATGTCTACCGCCTGCAGGGCGTGAAGATCAACGACAAGCACATCGAGGCGATCATTCGCCAGATGCTGCGCAAGGTCGAGATCACCGATCCCGGCGACAGCAGCTATCTGCGGGGCGAGCAGGTCGAGCGTCTGCGACTGGTGGAGGACAACCAGCGTCTGGAGAGCCGCAATGAGCGTCCGGCCGAAGCGCAGTCGGTATTGCTGGGCATCACCAAGGCGTCCCTGGCCACCGAATCGTTCATTTCCGCGGCATCATTCCAGGAAACGACCCGGGTGCTGACCGAAGCCGCGGTCAGGGGTACGCGTGATTCCTTGCGCGGTTTGAAGGAAAACGTTATAGTCGGTCGGCTGATCCCGGCGGGAACCGGTCTTGCCTATCACGCGCAACGTCAGCGTGGCGGCGGGCTGACCGAGTCCGAGCTGGAAACCCTCTCCGGAAGTGGCGCCGATACCGGTGCGACGGCCGAGGCGGGGGCGGGGTCTGCGGGCAGCGAAGACTGATCCATCCTGCCCGCCACACATACGAAATGAGGTGCAGGGAAGCGCCTCGTGTTCGGACTCAGGGACGGTAGAGCGTGCCTTGCCAATAGGCGGGTCCGCGTGTTACATTTCCGCTTCTTGGCAGGCCGGACTTATCCGGTCTGCCTTTGTGTTTCTTAGGACGACTTTCGCATGGCGACGATCAACCAACTGGTTCGCAAGCCCCGCCGGCCGAAGAGCTACAAGAGCACTTCTCCGGCATTGCAGAGCAGCCCGCAACGACGCGGTGTTTGCACGCGCGTATACACCACCACCCCGAAGAAGCCCAATTCGGCGCTTCGCAAGGTGGCCAAGGTGCGCCTGACCAACGGCTACGAGGTCATCAGCTACATCGGTGGCGAGGGCCATAACCTGCAGGAGCACTCGGTGGTGCTTATTCGCGGCGGGCGTGTCAAGGACCTGCCGGGTGTGCGTTACCACACCGTCCGTGGAAGCCTGGACTGCGCCGGTGTCACCAAGCGCCGCCAGGGACGTTCCAAGTACGGCGCCAAGCGCCCGAAAAGCTGAAGATCGGTTGAAGGACACACGATATGTCGCGTAAAGGTTCCCATCCCGCCCGCCTGGTCCTCCCGGATCCCAAGCATGGCAGCGAATTGATTGCACGCTTCATCAACATGGTGATGAAGAGCGGCAAGAAGTCGGTTGCCGAGACCATTGTGTACGGCGCGCTGGAGCACATCGGCGAAAAGAATGCCGAGCCAGTGACCCTGGTCGAGAAAGCGCTGGGCAACGTGGCCCCGGTGGTCGAGGTCAAGTCCCGCCGTGTCGGTGGCGCCACCTATCAGGTGCCGATCGAGGTTCGCCCGGGGCGCCGCATGGCTCTGGCCATGCGCTGGGTCATCGAGGCTGCGCGCAAGCGCAGCGAGACGTCGATGCCGCGCAAGTTGGCTGCCGAACTGATGGAGGCTTCCGAGTCCCGCGGCGGCGCCATGAAGAAGCGCGAGGAAACACATCGCATGGCAGAAGCCAACAAGGCCTTCTCCCACTATCGCTGGTAATGGATTTGTTCGTGCCGTCCTCCGTGGCGGCAAAGAAGAGCCCGGCATCCATGCCGGACAATTCGAGAAGCAAGTCAGGCAAAAGAATTTCGAGGAATTGATACCGTGGCACGCACCACTCCCATCGAGCGCTACCGCAACTTCGGCATCATGGCCCACATCGATGCCGGCAAGACCACGACCACGGAGCGCATCCTGTTCTACACCGGCGTCTCGCACAAGATCGGCGAGGTGCATGACGGTGCTGCCGTCATGGACTGGATGGAGCAGGAGCAGGAGCGCGGCATCACCATCACGTCGGCGGCCACGACCTGTTTCTGGCAGGGCATGGACCACTCGCTGCCGCAGCACCGCTTCAATATCATTGACACCCCGGGCCACGTCGACTTCACCATCGAGGTCGAGCGTTCGCTGCGTGTGCTCGATGGCGCGGTGTTTGTGCTGTGCGCGGTCGGCGGTGTGCAGCCGCAGTCCGAAACCGTATGGCGCCAGGCGAACAAGTATTCCGTGCCGCGCCTGGCCTTCGTCAACAAGATGGACCGCACCGGAGCCAACTTCGACAAGGTCGTCGGCCAGCTCAAGTCGCGCCTGGGTGCCCATCCGGTGCCGATGCAGGTGCCGATCGGTGCCGAGGACAACTTCGAGGGCGTGGTCGACCTGGTCAAGATGAAGGCCGTCTACTGGGACATGGAGAGCCAGGGCACGAAGTTCGAGTACCGTGACATTCCCGCCGAGTTGCAGGACACCTGCGAGGCTGCGCGCGAATTCATGGTCGAGTCTGCTGCCGAGACCAGCGAAGAGCTGATGAACAAGTACCTGGAGGGAGGCGAGCTTACCGAAGAGGAAATCGTTGCCGGTATCCGTCAGGGAACGCTGGACACCTCGCTGATCCCGGTCTTTTGCGGCACGGCCTTCAAGAACAAGGGCGTGCAGGCACTGCTCGATGCCGTCGTCGCGCTGCTTCCGTCGCCTGCCGACCGGCCGCCGGTCGAGGGTATCGACGAGGACGAGAAGCCGGCGACGCGAAAGGCTGACGACAAGGCGCCGTTCTCCGCGCTGGCCTTCAAGATCATGACTGACCCGTTCGTCGGCTCGCTGAGCTTCTTCCGTGTCTACTCGGGTGTGCTCAATGCCGGCGACCAGGTCTACAACCCGGTCAAGTCGAAGAAAGAGCGCGTGGGACGCATCCTGCAGATGCATGCCAACGATCGTCAGGAGCTCAAGGAAGTGCGCGCCGGCGACATCGCCGCTGCGGTCGGTCTCAAGGATGTCACGACGGGTGACACCCTGTGCGACCAGGGTCATGTCATCACGCTCGAGCGCATGGTGTTTCCGGAGCCGGTGATTTCCATGGCAGTCGAGCCCAAGACCAAATCGGACCAGGAAAAGATGGGCATTGCCCTCGGTCGCCTGGCGCAGGAGGATCCCTCCTTCCGCGTGCGTACCGACGAGGAATCGGGCCAGACCATCATTTCGGGCATGGGCGAGCTTCACCTGGACATCCTGGTGGACCGCATGAAGCGCGAGTTCAATGTCGAGGCCAACGTCGGCAAGCCGCAGGTGGCCTACCGTGAGACCATCCGCAAGGCGGTGCGCCAGGAAGGCAAGTTCGTGCGCCAGTCCGGCGGCAAGGGCCAGTTCGGTCACGTCGTGCTGGAAATCGAGCCGCAGGAGCGCGGGGCCGGATACGAGTTCGCCAACGAAATCGTGGGCGGCGTGGTGCCCAAGGAGTACATCCCTGCCGTCGACAAGGGTATCCAGGAGGCCATGACCAGCGGTATCATGGCTGGCTACCCGGTAGTTGATATCAAGGTGCGTCTGGTCGACGGTTCCTACCATGAGGTCGACTCATCCGAAATGGCGTTCAAGATTGCCGGTTCGATGGGCTTCAAGGAAGGTTTCAGCAAGGCCGACCCGGTCCTTCTCGAGCCGATGATGAAGGTCGAGGTGGTCACTCCCGAGGAGTACATGGGCGACGTGATGGGCGACCTGAGCCGTCGTCGCGGTCTCCTGCAGGGTTCGGACGACAGCCCTTCGGGCAAGGTCGTGGACGCCATGGTGCCGCTTGGCGAGATGTTCGGGTATGCCACCAGCCTGCGTTCCGCGACGCAGGGTCGCGCGACATTCACGATGGAGTTCGACCACTACGCGGAAGCACCGGCCAGCATTGCCGAAGAAGTCATGAAGAAGGCCTGACGGCCGTTTGTCCACTGTTTCAAGTTCAGAGATCTTTCGAGGTTACAAGTCATGTCCAAGGAAAAGTTCGAGCGTAAGAAGCCGCACGTGAACGTGGGCACGATCGGTCACGTTGACCACGGCAAGACGACGTTGACGGCGGCGCT
>Ga0256829_1000302_pt1 | contig 55410 bp, 76 predicted proteins | sample 131447metaG_FD_185979 | JGI IMG/M metagenome (GOLD analysis project Ga0256829, IMG submission 185979) | Hydrothermal vent microbial communities from Lau Basin, Pacific Ocean - 131-447 | ecosystem: Environmental > Aquatic > Marine > Hydrothermal vents | place: Pacific Ocean: Lau Basin | collected...
GCAAAGTTGTTTCAAGAGACATCAATGGGGCGCGTGGCGTTTTGCTACGCGCTCTCACTAAGGGGCTTGCACCTTTTACGGCAATCAGCGATAAGAATGTCGCGATTGTTGCGTAATAATGCAAGAGCTTGCGAGATAGCTTAATGCAAGGAAGTCCCGCAACCGTCATCATGACTAGAAGCAGTGCAATTGCATAGAAAGCGTTTTTCAGTTCGTCTAGCGGGCTGCCAGTGACAGCTAGCGAAATAAAGGATGCTAGAGCAAGCAGGGGCGCTCCAATAAAGAAACCATGAGTGAAGATGCTACGAAATACCTTATCAATGGTGATGGCAGCCAATCCATAAGCAAAAAGCATGATGCCAACCGCGAAAACCCCGTAAAAAAAATCACCCTCAAGGAACAGGTCAAAAGTTAGGGATAATTGTGACGTTAAAAATGCAAAAAAATCAGCCATGACGTTCTCTCCTTTGAAGTAGCTTTTGTATTTATACTAACATAAATCTGAAAGATGCAAGTTTTTGCTGGAATCGCAAGGGTGGTGCTTGAAGAGCTTGGTAAATCTGATAAGATACGAGCTAATTTATCTCTTCGCTTTATGCGAAGTTAGATTTTATGAAGTAGCTGGCTTCTAAACTTCAGCACAATTCAATCCATAATGGGTGTAGGTTATCCCATTATGGGGTTCCATGCGCCTTTTTCTGGATTATAAAACAGGAGAATGTCATGGAAGAAATCAAAACAGTAAAAGAAGTTAACGAAGAAGAAAAGAAATCAGCCAGTCTATGGTTGGTTTTTGGTATTGCTGGCATTGCAATTTTATTGCAAGATGAAGTTAGCAAACCTTTGTTGTTCGGCATTATGGGGGTATGTTTCCTGCTTTTTGTTTTTTCGTCATTGGCGAAAGAAACTGCAGGCTGGCTAGTTCCTTTATTTAAAAGCCTTAGAGCGAAACAAGCTGAACGCCCAGAACCTGTAATGCTGGGTTCTGTTGCTGCTCCTGAGCCTGAAGAGTTAAAGGTTGAGGAAGTTAGTGTAGAAGAGATGGTTGAGGAAGAAAAAGAGCCAGCGGTAGATTGGAGATTGTACGACGTTCCAACTTACCGACGCAGAGGGATCACACTAGGATTGCCTGCATCGGCTGCTGCTGAAATGAATGCTGTTAAAGAAGCTGAAATGGCTTTTGCGATGGCAATGATGGAAGATAACGATGAAGATTATATTGCTATTCCATCAGTATAAATAAAAATTAGGAGGTGCTTATGCGCCTCCTTTTTTTTGACTACTTGTTGCAAAATGGGCATCCCCAAAATGCTTTGTCGTTCACAGTCTCCAAGTATTCGCGCTCACACGATTCGCATGTGCCAAGCGTTGCAATGCCATATTTAATGTCGTGGATTAAATAATAAACAGTTTGAAAATCAAGCACGATGGATTTGGATGAGAACATATTACAATAGATGCGGTAAGCATCGAGTAAGTTTAGAACGCCAGTCCGTCTTATGATGCGCTCAGGGTTTAATGGGCTTTCGGGTATGATTGATTTGTAAATTGCAATGAAGACCGACACATCCTTCATATCCCGTTTTTTAAGCAGGCTTGAGCACGAGCTGGGCTGCAGGCCCTTTGGCGGTGAGGATTGATGAACCTGCTTCCAAATTGCACGGACCTTCTTGCGGTGCATCCTGGTTAAGATAGTGGTTTGCGGTGGCCTAAGCCGATACCGAATCAGCTGCCGAGCTATCTCCTCCCGTTTCATCTCCAGTAAATATGGATCGTTGCATTCAATATATTCCATAGCGCCCCCCCCAGGCTATTATTTGTCAGCCAACAATCTGGCCATCATTGATTTTTCCCAGTCCTGCTCCCTCCCTTTTTTCAAGAGCGTCCAAAACTCGTAATTATTCCTGAAATTGAAAAATACGGATGGGAATGAGACCACATCATTGATATGATTTATCGGACAATCGCGTAGAATAGTTGCTTCGTTCCTAGATAGACCAAGTAAAACGCATGCTTGTGGTATTGACTCGGTAGCGAGCTCGCGTGCTAAAACCAGGTAGGATAAATTTATCTGTCTTATCGTTTCTTTTTGGGCTTCAGTGAGCCCAGATGTGGTACGTTCATTATTCATTGCGTTCTCTCCGTATTTGCTCAAAATTGGTGGACATATCTGCGTCCAGAGGTGTGAAGGGGTTAAGAGCGATATTGCGTGTAGTCTCAACATTTGAACCAAAGAGAAGACTTATACGTTTCATTGTTTCGGGGGAAACATCGAGTACAAATATTTCATTCATTTCACTCATTTCATTCTCCATTCCTTAATTTTATTGGCAATCTGAATTACCTTTTGGCCATACCTGCGGGCTGCATCATTATCACTCCAGGTGTGGTAACGACCATACCCCAGCGCTAGGTCGTTAGTTGAATGTAAAGCCGCAGCCAAAATTTTCCCGCCTGCTTGAAGCGAGGTAATTGGGTCAAGTAGATGGTAGGGTGAAGCCGCAGCCTGCGGGTGCCAGCGCAAATTAATCTGCATCATACCAATGTCAGGCTTGGCCCTGCCGGGAGCGCTAAGGAACTTGCGCAGTGATTTTTCGGCCTCTTCTCGTGAGGCATAGAAGTATGATTGACCCTTGTAATTAAGGGCCCAGGGGTATGGGTAAACGAGGTTGCCGACCTTACGGCTCGATTCAACGAGCGAGACGGCATAAAGTCCGAAGGGGTCGAGGTTGTATTTTTCCGCTACGCTCTCAAAATCAGCGAAACGAATTTCATCTGCAGACGCAGACGTAAAGTGCGGCCCTCCCAGGGCAAACATCATCAAAAAACCAACTCTGACCCCTCCCACCAACCACGACGGAAAAAATCGTTTGTGCAACATGGGGCGTTTTATAGCCAATAAAAAAGGGAGTGCAAGCAAAGATAGGTCAAAAAAAGACACTTTTGGAACTTTGCTATTTAGAGGTGTTGAATAAGGTAAAAAAATGACTTTATTAAGCACTCGACCCTCGCAGCATCATCGAGATACCGGCCATGTCAAGCCATGGGCTTTGCTTCTGCAGCTGACCCAAAAATAGGGTGCCGATGTAATAAATATCGGCAGGCAATATAGGCACACCGTAAACCGTACCTTTTGAAAAAAGCTTGCAGTAAATTTTCCCTTGTTGGCGCTCGAATGCAAAGCCTTTGTTCTTATCTGGGCCATGATTCATAAATTCACATCCTTTTGTATAACCAAGGAAAATGGATGCGACAATTGGGAGTTCCTGTGCTGTAAGTTGAACCCTAATTTTGGATTTCCAGTCATATTGGCGTGGGCCACTCGATTTTGCAGCGTCAATTGCAAGTGTTGGTACACCTGACATTGTGGTGTCCAATTCAAAGGTCAGCGCCCCTTGCCCGCCATAGACATGCTTTGAAATGCGCTCTTCACTAGGCTTTGTTGCTCTGACTTCATCCTGCTTTTCCGGAACAATGGAGACATCCGCATTTGGCGACGCATGCTCAGCTGAATCATTGGTCTGTTCAGCATGCTCGGTAGCTTGTTGCTGAGGGATAAGCCCAGCAATTCGTAACTGATGTGTTGCCCAGCCTTTCGCACTTTCATCACCTTCAATGGCGCGAGATAATGCTCTCGCAAAATCACTGGAGGGGACAACTTGACGCAATTGGTTGGCCGTCTCAGGTGTAAGTTTGACGGGCAACTCCAATAAAGTAAGAAAATTGTTTATATCAGATAATCGTAATTGTGACATCGTAAGCTCCATAGCAACTGTTATGCCTACGATGATACACGATAATGAAAAGACGCAAGTGCTCCCAAAATAGGAGAGAATTTCAGCGTAGCCCAGCCTCATCGAGGAACCGGCTTGGAGCCGTTGTGCCAGAAAATTGATAGCTAATTGTTAGCTCGTGTCTGGCGCGAGTCATGGCAACATATGCAAGCCTGCGCTCTTCATCAAGAACACCGTCCCGGTGGGGGATAACACCATTTTCAAAGCCCAAGATCCATACATGGTCAAATTCCAACCCTTTGGATGAATGAATCGTCATTAATGTAACAATCTTATCTGTCTCTTTGTTTTCTTTGGACAGCAAAAGCTTGATGCGCTCGGTTAGGGTTCCGGACAGCTTACCGACGGTTTCGGCACATCGAGCCAGCATAACTTCTTTATTCTCTCCCGCAAAGGATGACATCCAGACGGCAGCTCCTGTGGCGACAAGTCCAGCACGCTTCTTCTGGAGCATAGCCTGCCACTCAGGAAGAAGTTTAATAAAGGAAGCTAAAGTCCTTCGTTGGGCTTTAAATTCAATGTCCTGCTTAAGGTCATTGTCGATAAGCTTCAATCGCTTAAGCAGGTTTTTCTCAGACTTGCCTATCTCTAACTTATCCTCGGTAATTCCAGCCCACGCCAGAGCATTAGCTATGCCAAGGAATGTATCTTTATCAATGGCCGATAAAAGGCCGAGAAAAGTGGCTGGGTCGGGTTTTTCCCAGAATGATTTGCCGCCAACCCTGGCATAGGGAATTTGTTCTTCTGTGAGAGCTAATTCAACCATGTCCAGGCGTTGATTGGTACGGGACAGTATGCCCCAGGTTTCGTTCGAGTTTCGGTCAATTGATTCAACAGCAGCTTCAGCCTCGTCCATTCGCTCGCTAAAGTGTCTAACCTTCACCACGCCATCCTCGGATGAATTGGCACGCATCTTCTTCTCAACGCGACTAGTGTTAACGGCTATCAGACGGCCTGAGTATTCTAAGATACTTTTGTCTGAGCGATAATTTGTGGCCAAGGTGATTTGGGTTGCTCTGTGCTCATGCACAAATTGCATAAGGCCTTCATACCCCATCGCATGCCGCCACCCATAGATGGATTGGTCATCATCACCTACGAGCGTAACAGCGCTGTTATTATTAGAATGACAGCAGATCCATTGGTATTGAACCTCATCCATATCTTGGGCTTCATCAACCAACATGTGCGTTACGGGTAAGGGTGGCAAAGACCCATCTTGCATCAGCTGTACAGAGCGCAACAATAAATCTGCAAAGTCCATTCGACGCTCTGAGGCAAGAATAGCCTGGTACGACTTATATACATCTGCTCCAGGGTCGCTACTGTTAAGTATGGGGCTCATTTTCGCCTTAATTGCATCAATGGCCACGATTGCATCATCAAGGGTGATTGTCTCTGCATATGGCATCCAAGCCCTGCGCAGTACAACAAACTGCTCACCCGGTGACATAATACGGAAACCGGACAGTGCTTTATGTTCTTTCAATTGTTGAAGTGCGAGTGAATGAAATGTTCCAGTATGAATGCGACTCTCAATATCGCCATTGGACATGGACAACACTCTAGCACGTAATTCGGTGGCGGAATCTTTGGTAAAGGTTACTGCAGCAACAGTTGTATTGCTATCTTCCAAAATGTGAATCGTCTTCACTGATAATACCCTGGTCTTGCCTGAGCCGGGACAGGCTGTGACCAGGGCATGATTTTTGGCAGTGACTGCCGTTAGTTGTTGTTCAGATAAACCGGCTAATAATTGGGACATCGAGACTATGCTGCTTTCTTAATCCCTTCTTGTTCAGTGTTCTGATCATCATCTTCCTCGTCATCAATGGGCGCGTCAAGGTCAACGCCAGAGTTCGCGATGGATTCTTCAATCTTCGTTTTCAATTCTTGGTCAGGCCCACTCTTCGCCTTGCTAATTGCCGTGGCTGTAATATTGCGGATACGTCCAGCAAGCTTAACCAATCGGCGTTGCCACATATATGACATGGCCGAATATTGGCTGTCATCAAAGATGGCAGAAAGCCATAGGGTGGACATAACCATGATTACACGGTCAGCCTCTTCAATCATGGCAAGAAACTCAGCACCGCGAGGGCTGGTGATTCGAGCGCTCATGGTGGCTACTTCTGTAAAGTTCAAATCTACATCAATTCCATTATCATCACATAACTTGGTCAATCGAGCCATCTCATTTTGAAGGTCGGTCTTGGTATCTTTTAGAAGGTCGTTCACTAAAGTCTCAACACCCTCAACTTCTTCTTTTGATCCAATGATTCGGAAAACAATTCCCATCAAATAAAAAGAGTCCGAGACGGATTTATAGACACGTCTGAATGCTCGTTGTGCGTGGTCACTATGTAGTGTGACTTCACGTGTAATATATGGCTGGCTGATAGTCCGCCGTTTCGATGTACTGTTTGGCATAATAATCTCCTTGGTAATATGGGCGAAAGATTAGGCTATTTAAAAATAAGAAAAACAGCGATAAACGACCAGAAAAGGCACTATAAGGGGTTGACGAACCATATTCACATAGGAATATAGGGCGCAATTCTTCTCCTTGCTTTATGCAATTGAGATTTATTGAAGTAGCTGACTTCTAAACTCCAGCCAAAATTTACCCGCAGTTGGGTTGCTTGTGAGCCTCACAGGATCCCAATTACGGGATAAGTAGTGTCTATTTATGTGTTTATGCATAAAAGACATTCTCCTGTCAGGTGCCGCAATTGCAGCAACCTTTCTAGCGGTCAATTCCCAAGGGAAATCACTCCCTTCGGGCGTGGTCTCTCTTGAGTTTATTAACCACAAGGAGAGTATCATGAAAACACTATTAGCATCAACAATGGCAGTAGGCTATTGGGTAAGCACAAAAGCAATCGAAGCAGCTAACGAAGCTGTTGCGCGTGTAGCTCCTCACCATGAGGCGTTAGCACAAATTATGCAGCAAGGAGGCATGTAATATGGCTACCTTGTTGGATATACTCGTTGCTATCTTTTCATAGCAACATCCGTTTTACGTTCAAAAATAGTTGGGAGTTCTCCATTTTTAAATGGGGATCTCTCAAAGCATTTGATAATACGAATGCTTTGAGAGGTCTAACTAGCCTCTAATTTGAACGTATCTCAGGAGATTTATTATGTATAAAGCAAAAACTTTGTTTTTTATGTTAACAACCACTCTATTCATTTATGCGGGAGCTTCTGCCGCTCAAACTATGAGTGGCCATTATGTGCAACATAACAACCAACTAGAAGCTTTCATGTTAAAATGAAAAAAGAGTGTAAGCCTCATCTCCCATCGGAGGTGGGGTAGTTGCAATTTTTCCTCAGTATATTGTATTTGTAGTATATTGATGAAAGGTAGGTGGTTTGAGTATCCATCCTTCTTGTGAGTTTTTCATCTGACTTCAGTTTATCTGATGCATTTGAAAAGTAGCTGGCTTTGAACAGCAAAAAACTAAACCTTCAAAGGGATTGTTTTATGTCCCTTTGGGGCGTAATTCGTTCTCTTTGTTGTCTTACAAGGAGAGAGTAAATGAAAAGTGTTATGAGTTTCCCAGAGCGTGGTCCATGGGGCGATAATAAATATCGAGGCAACACAACAGGACATGTATATCGTGAACTGATTGAGCAATACATCGGCAACCGCGAAGGTGTCTTTGTAGATGCTTGTATGGGTGGTGGCACATCGAGAGATGTTGTTGCTGATTTATTCCCTAACGTAGAATACCATGGCTTAGATTTGCGCGATGGATTCGATTTCACAAGTATGTCCATTCGCAACCATATTAAAAAGGAAGCGGATATTGTATCGTCACATCCACCATATGGACCGATGATAAGATACAGTGGAAATATGTGGGGTGAGGCACATGCTGCTGATACTTCACGTTGTGATGATGAAGAATTCTTGGCAAAGAGCCAGGTAATGCTTCTGAATCAACGTCAAGCCACAAAGCAGGGCGGTGTTTATACAACGCTTATTGGTGATCGCCGTAGTCGTGGTGAGTTTCGTTCATATCAAGCTGACTTTATCAGCATGATGCCAACGAATGAACTGAAAAGTGTGGTGATTAAACTGCAGCATAATTGTATGTCTGATTCGCGTCAGTACTCAAATATGAAGCATCCACCAATCTTGCATGAGTATTTGCTAATCTGGGAAAAGTCAAAAGCAACAATAGTTCAGGTTATGTGGGATAAAGCTGCAGAAATGCTGGCTGCATCTAAAATGACTTGGCAGGCTTTAATCAGAATGGCAATTATGTCACTTGGAGGAAAGGCACAGTTAAGCTTTATTTATGATGAGGTGGCTAAGGTTGCTCCTGAGAAAATGAAGTCAAACCCTACTTGGCAGGCAACTGTCCGCAGAACATTACAACAGCATTTTGAGAATGTTGAGCGTGGTGTTTGGGCGTTGAGTTAAGTATGAGTTGTAGTCAGTGCTTGGCTATATTATCTTGCTCAGAATGTAGATAAAGCAATCATGGCAGGAGAAAAAAATGACTGATGTAGAAATCTTTCTATTGGCTGTAACTTTCTTCATGGTTCTTATTGCTCTGCAAGATAAATGGGAAAGAAAACATCCAAAAAAATAGATAGGTTGAGCATGCTTCTGCATGCTCCGCCTTTCACCGTTAGAGGGAAATTGCGATGATTAGTTTGAACAGTATTGAGCTAGGCTTGTTACTTGCGTCAACTATTGTAATAGTAATTTGCATTGGCATTTATATTACGCATTTCAAGCCTTTTAATAAGCATATACATAAACATTAATTAAACTGGCTTGACCAGTAACATGACCTTCAAGGGGATTTGGCTTATATCCCTTTGGGGTGTAATCCGTTCTCTTTGTGGGTCTCACAAGGAGAGGAAAATGAAATCAAAAGTATTAAAAATTAAATTGAATCGGGCAGAAGGTCCTATCAATCAAAGTAATCGAAAAGTCGAGTTTGTTGGTGGTTTAAACAAACTGTGGAATCAAGCAAATGCACAACTCTTACGCTGGAGCGATACAGCCCCAGAGCAAGGTTATGATAAGGTTGATTTTGAGGTGTCTTTTGATGATGGAAGCATTTATTCAGGAACATATGATTTGAAGCATTATTCAGTCGAAAATCCTGACTTAGCTCGCCATATCGTCGATTACTGTAACTTTTATGCTGGTCGCCTTAGACCTTCACATCTAAGTGTGGATAAATATGCAACCTTCCTTGCCTCATTCAAAAATGATGCGTTGGGAGCTTTCGTAGATGAGCATGAATTTGATGATGTTGATTCAAGTGATGTGCAGAAGTTTTGCATCGTGAACCCTGTCTTAAATGATGACGAACAATTTCTGTTCTGGTCCAATGATTTGGGCTGGGTGGATAAAAGTTCTGCATTGGTTTTTGACAGTGCTCAAAAGGAGCGTTCAAACCTACCAGACGGTGGAGTTTGGCATCCTGTATAATGGAGGAAGGGCGTTTTCGCCCTACCTTTCGTCAGTGTATATTGTCCAACACGTACATTAACGAAAGGTGAGTGTCCCAAACAGACATAACCTTTGAAGTTTTAGTTGAGTTTTGGTTTATCCAAAATCAATTAAATGGTATCTGGCCATAATCAGAAAACACAATTTACCCCATCAGGGTTTGCTCCCTATGGGGTGAACTCCTGCTTGGGTAGATGTGACTACACAAGGAGAGAGAAATGAAAGAAATACAAACAATCAGCCAGGATGTATTCCTGGAGAAGTATGCAAAGAATGGCGAAACTGAGACTGCACATGTTTTTAAGCGTGTGTCAAAAGCGATAGCGCAAGTCGAGGATGAGCCAAGGAAGTGGGAGCCTGTATTCCATAAAACTATGGAAGATGGATTTATCCCTGCAGGGCGTATTATGAGTGCTGCTGGCACTGATATTAATGCGACACTTATTAACTGCTTTGTGCAGCCGGTAGGTGATTCTGTATCAGAGGATAAAGATGGTAAGCCGTCAATCTTCACTGCGGTAAATGAAGCTGCAGAAACTATGCGTCGTGGTGGTGGTGTTGGTTATGATTTTAGCCAAATCCGTCCAAAGGGCGCAAAAGTAAAAGGTACAGCATCTGAAGCATCAGGCCCAATATCGTACATGCATGTGTTTGATAGTACATGTGAGACAGTACAATCAGCTGGAGCAAGACGTGGAGCACAAATGGGTGTTCTCCGTTGTGACCATCCTGATATATTGGACTTTATCAATGCCAAGAATGAGCAAGGCTGTTTAACCAACTTCAATCTGAGTGTGGGTGTAACCGATGCGCTTATGGAGGCAGTTGAACAGAAAGCAACATTTGACCTTGTTCATAAAGCCGAACCCTCAGAGAAGTTAATTGAGGCAGGAGCATTTCAGCGCGAAGATGGGATGTGGGTGTATAGCACCATGGATGCCTATGAAGTTTGGGGCAAAATCATGGAGTCCACCTATGACCATGCGGAGCCTGGAGTTCTATTCATTGATAGAATGAACAGTGAAAACAATCTTTCATATTGTGAAACAATTGAAACCACAAACCCTTGTGGTGAACAGCCGTTACCCGATTATGGGTGCTGTTGTCTTGGTTCAATTAATTTGGCAAAGATGGTCGATAATCCTTTCACTGAAAATGCGAGTTTTAACAATGAGCGTTTTGTTGAGGTTGTAAAGAATGCAGGGCGCATGTTGGATAATGTGCTTGAAATGACATACTGGCCTTTAGAAAAACAGCGTGAGCAAGCTATGAATAAGCGCAGAATCGGATTAGGTTATACTGGTCTTGGTGATGCGTTAATTATGCTTGGTCTGCGTTATGACTCGGAAAGCGCTGTCTTAATGGCACAGCAAATCACCAAAGTAATGCGTAATGCTGCTTATGAAGGTTCTGTAGAGCTTGCAAAAGAGAAGGGGCAATTCCCTGCTTTGGATGCTAATAAGTATCTAAACAGTGACTTTGCTAAACGGTTGCCAAAGAAAATACGTTCTAGCATTAGAAAGTACGGCATTCGTAACAGCCACCTTCTGAGTATTGCTCCTACAGGAACAATATCTCTAGCATTTGCAGATAATGCCTCAAACGGTATCGAGCCAGCATTCAGCTGGAACTATACTCGTAAGAAGCGTCTTGCTGATGGTGGTGAGCTCGATTATGAAGTCACAGACCATGCGTATCGTGTATATCGTGCCATGGGCGGTGATATGGATAACTTGTCTGATGAGTGGGTAACTGCTCTGGAGATGAGTGCTTCAGCTCATTCCAATATGGTAATAGCTGTTGCTCCATATATTGATACTGCTATATCCAAAACTGTGAATGTGCCTGCAGACTATCCCTTTGAAGATTTCCAGAAGTTGTATATGGAAGCGTGGAAGGGTGGTGTAAAAGGTTTGTCCACATTTAGGCCTAATGCTGTGACTGGTTCTGTATTGAGTGTAAAAGAAGAGTCCGTATCGGACTTTGATGATACAGACCCAGACCGTCGCATTTCTTTGAAAGAAGTGCCTGCACCAATCATGTCATCATTGCGCTGGCGCAAACGCCCTGAAACAAAGGGTGGTAATCCAGCAATGTGTTATATGGTTGATCATCCTCAAGGGCATTCGTTTGCTGTCTTTGTAGGACATATAGAAAATGGGTCGCAACATCCATTTGAAGTATGGGTTAATGGTGCAGAACAACCGCGAGGTTTAGGTGCTTTGGCAAAATCTATCAGCATGGATATGCGTTCTAATGACCATGCTTGGTTAAAGACTAAGCTTACATCGTTAGCAAAAGCGCGTGGTGATGATGCTTTTACAATCGCATTGCCTAGTGGTGATGTGGCTGTACCAAGTACTGTTGCTGGCTTTGCTAAGTTGGTGTTTCATCGCTGTGAAGAGCTGGGGTCATTTGAGCAATCAGGTGAAACGCCAGTTCTTGATTCATTGATGAGTCTTAAAGAGCCTAAGACTGGACCTGACGGAACATTGTCATGGACAGTAGATATTCTGAATCCGGTAACGGGGGATGATTTCGTCATGGGCTTGAAAGAGCTTACAATGCCTGATGGACAACGCCGACCTTATTCGGTGTGGTTGTCTGGTGAGTACCCACGTACATTAGATGGACTATGCAAAAGCTTGTCCTTTGATATGCGTGTAATTGATCCTGCATGGATTGGTGGAAAGTTGCGTCAGCTGCTTTCATATGCCGAACCGCAAGGTGATTTTATGGCGCGTGTACCAGGTTCAGAAAAACAGCAAACGTATCCGTCCACTGTGGCGTATATGGCGCGTTTGATGATTCATCGGTATGCAATGCTGGGTATCTTGAATGATGAAGGCTATCCTGTAGATAATATGGGGATGGTCATCACTGATTCACCTGAAGATAGAGGTTCATCAGGGGCAATCAAAGTAACGCCTGGCAAGACTTGTGAGGAATGCGGGAATAACACAAAAATTCGTAAGGATGGATGTGATTTTTGTACTTCTTGTGGGGCTGTAGGTGGATGTGGCTAGAACCTTTACTGAAAGGTTTTAAAGCATGAAAACTTGAAGATGTTGAGGCTGTAGCTTATGCTACGCCTCAGCACCTTTCATTAGTCCATTGTCTTTATTGGACAGTGTATTATTGAAAGGTGAGGTGGTTTAAGTATCACCACTCCTTGTGAGTTTTCATTTGATTTCAGTTTATCTGATTCATTTGAAAAGTAGCTGACTATAATCAGCAAAAATGACCTTTAAAGGGAATCGTTTTATATCCCTTTAGGGGTGTAATCCGTTCTCTTTGTGGGTCTCACAAGGAGGTGAAATGAATAAAACATTGTTTGAAATGTTAGCAAATTTGCTATACGATATTTGTAAGGGTTTATTGCTTGCAGATATTTTAGCCTTGGTTTTTGGTAAGGTGGAATTGATAAGCTTAGTCAGTGCAGTATTGGTTTATATTGCAGTGATGGCTTTTTCAATATCACTTTATATCAAAGAACTAATAGGAGAAAACAATGACGGAACTTGAAATTGGACTTGTTGCGATTGCTGTGGTTTTTACGGTCATAGCAGTTGTTTTGGGACTTCTTACTCATAAGAAACGCTCCCACCATTAAAATAAAAACAGCAGTTTAAATACTGCGTACATTACCTTCAAGGGGATAGATTACATCCCTTTGGGGTGTAGTTCTTTCTCTTTGTGGGTCTCACAAGGAGAGGAAAATGCTAAAAAAAATAAAAGTAGTACAAGATAATGATCCTGAATCACCCCGTGATTGGGATAACCTAGGGACTATGACGTGCTGGCACAGACGGCGTACCTTGGGTGACAGGCATGGGCAGGGTGAATTGGTTGAAGCGATTCAATCAGCACCACAATGGCGCGAGACATGGTACTATGAGTACAATATGGCAGATCCCCGTGAGCTTCTTGAGCTTGCTGAGAAATGCCAGTTTATCATCTTGCCATTATACTTGTATGAGCACAGCGACATTACCATGAATACTCATGGTTTTAGCTGTCGGTGGGATTCTGGTCAAGTAGGCTTTATCTGGGTAACGCGTGAAGATGTGCGGAAGGAATACGGTGTGAAACGTATTTCCAAAGCGCTATTGGAGCGTGTATATCATGTATTGAACAGTGAGGTCGAAACTTATGACCAATATCTGCGCAATGACATCTATGGCTTTGAAGCTATAGATGAGAATGATGAAGTGGTTGATTCATGTTGGGGGTTTTATGGAGATGATCCTAAAACCAATGGCATGGCTGACCATTTACCTGAAGGCTGGGAATCTGTTCCAGTAGAGGAGGTCTGATATGAAGTCAATTTATATGCCGGAAGATAATGGCTTTCATATCATCCCCAAAGAGGAGTCCCCGAAATCATTAGATGATCTTGAAAACTTCGATATTTACCCACCTTTTTGTGGGATCGGATTTGATAGTGAGGCTGAAGCCTGGGTTAACTTCCGAGAAGTTGGTTGGATTACACGCCGTTTGCCTATGCGAGCTGTATTTCTTGAAGATAGTCAAATGATACATTTGATCCCCTTCGATAAAAAAGCAACCTGCTTAGAAGAAGTAAGAGTCCTTGGTACCTATGGTGCTATTGGATGCTTAGACGGCAAGGAGGAAAGCGCATGGGCCTATGCGTTTGAATCACTTTGGGTAATCTCAAATTACTGTGACATCATAGTATATTCGAGTAAAGAGCAAGGTGATCATACGGGGCATGAGTTTTTCAAGCTCGCCAATTGCGATAAGCAACGTGCATTCCAAGTGTTTAAATCCTGCTTGCAATCTAATGGGGATACCCCATCAAGTGTAATAGGAAAGCTCGTAGAGTAAAACCAAATAAAGCTAAATCAAAAACCCACAAGGGGATGTTACTTATTCCCTTGAGGGATAAGTGCGTCTTCTTGATGGGTTAAATACTCAAGGAGAAGTAGAATGAAAAATAAATATCGTGAAATTAAAGACCCTAAAAGCATCATTGATGCAATTGAACGCCTGATTGATTGGGAGAAAGACTGCCATATTGAAACACATCGTGTTTTAAACGGCGGCGCTTTTACTCGATACGAATGGGCGCTTGATGAAAACGGTGATGTTGAGCTTACTTACATGGATGAAACGATTGTGATTCCACGTAATGAGTTTGAAAAGCGGTGGAAGGATGAATATGCCGAAGGCATGTATTATCCAGTTCCAGAAGACAGTGATGTTCTTACAGTGCTGGGTGATGGTTCATCTTGGGTTGGTGGTATAGGCGCTCATGTTTATACCGTTGATCCTCGATATATGGAAACCGTTTGTGAAGGTCTTGAGGTTAATGCTTCTGGTGATGAGATTGATAATTTACCTGAAGCATTAGTTCATAAAGCGCATTCGTTGAGTGAGCTAATCGTTAAAGAAGAAGTAAATCCATTTAATGCTGAAGAACAGCTTATGATTCATGAGCTTGCTCGGAGAGCATTGGTGGATGCTGATAACTTTGATGAAATGGCTTATGACATGGATGTTAGCGATGATGTTCTTAAATCACTTCAAGAAAAGCTTATTGCGCATCTTGAGGGGGTTTCATCATGAGTAATATCAGATGGGAACGAAAAGATGAAAATGAAGCAAATGCTGAAGGTTGGACATTGTTTCCAGCTGAACCAGGTAAAGATAATTTTGGGATAGGGAAGTTTCCTGACTCAAGTATCTTTAAGGATGATGAAGAGGCATTGAAGTACGTGCTATCAAACGCACGGACTTTCGTGACCTTAGCTTTAAAAGCAGTTCATTACCTAAGCTTTACAAATTATCGCTTTGCTTTTCTTACGGGAGCAGGTGAGTTCATTCGTTTTACGGATGAAGATGATTTGCTTGAGTATATGGGTGCTGACGATGTTGCAGGTATTGCAGAAGAACTTCCAGAATTGGGAGAGCTGATGCAAGACGGTGATTACCCAATCATCGACTGCACCAAAATCAAATCTGATGAGCATGAGTATCATACGCAGCAATCGTTTGCTGATAAGTATGGTAGTTATGAAGATTGGAGGGCTGCGACCATTGCTCAAAGTATGCTTTATTACAAGAAGGCTGAACATGAGTACGCGTAGTAAAAAACTCATGGAAATGCTTGATGTGAAAGCGAAAGAACTTGATATAAAGCATCAAACGACTTTTGTTCATAATGATACTCGGAATTTTATCGAGTGGAGTGACTGTAATGAAGGTTGGATGGTGTATCTGTATCCAGTAGCGAAAGAGCTTGAAGACCGTTTTGGTCAAGAGTCTTTTTTGTGCCTGCAAGAAAAATACGAAGACCGCAGTGATTCAATTGACGGTGGCCTTTGTACTGGTAGCGCATTGGATGCTGTTGAGTTCTTTTTATAGAAGGAAAAATTGAAGATGTTGGGGTTGTAGCTTATGCTGCGCCTCAGCACCTTTCATTAGTCCATTGTCTTTATTGTACAGTGTATTATTGAAAGGTGAGGTGGTTTAAGTATCACCACTCCTTGTGAGTTTTCATTTGATTTCAGTTTATCTGATTCATTTGGAAAGTAGCTGGCTTTGGATGAATTCTATGAAATAGATGGTTTTGTCATTATGTTTGCTGACAATTCATTATCATAGTTCCAAAAAAACCGGGTTGGAGCATGCCTTTGCATGCTCCGGTCTTGGATGTAGAAAGTAATGGTTGCATTTGAGAACTGGAGTGATATTGTTCTCGCCATTGAGCACGCAAGGCATGTTCAAGGTAGCTGGCCTAAAGCAGCATACGAAGTAGTAAAACAGTATAAAGAAGTATCCCAAGTTATGGCCAGAAAGCATGGTCTAAAATCAAGTAACAACAATAAACCCATAGTAACAACCAACAATACGTTTCAACCTAATTTATCCGCCTTCCAAAAGCATTATAATTTGTTTTTGAAAGGTGTTGTGATTTATTAACCTTAATTATTTTTCAATCTTTTCAGTTTATCTGATTAGTTTGAGAAGTAGCTGGCTTTGAACAGCAAAAAACTAACCTCCAAAGGGATCTGTTTTATATCCCTTTAGGGGTGTAATCCGTTCTCTTTGTGGGTCTCACAAGGAGAGTAAAATGTCAGAACATGAGATTATGCAAATTCTGTTGGATTATTACATGAATTCTAATCATAAATAAAGATTAAGGCTCAGGGCATACTTTTGTATGTCCTGGCTTTTCACTAGCTCGTTGCGTGTATGCAGCAAGCTAATGAAAGGTTGTACCTTCTAATACTAAATTAATGCAAGGAGATAAGTTATGAAAGTAAAGAAAGCTAACCCTACAAAGAAAGAAAAGAAGGCGATTGCAGTAGAACGTGAGATTATGAATATCTTGCTCGCAGTGCGATTTCCGGCAAAATTAAAAGCAGCTTAAGGATAGAATAAAAGAAATGATACTTTATTGGTCAACACGCGGTATGGGGAACTCTCAGGTGGTAGTAAAGAGTTTGGAGGAAGGAAAAGAAAGAATACTGGAGAAGTTGCACGCCTTGGTTCCGAGTGCTGCGGAATTTGCTATGCGTGAAATAGATGTGACAGGAAAATGGTCAAATGGCTTTATCACGGTAGCCATACTGTGATAAACTATTGTGGTTCAGGTTTGTTAGGCGGCTCATCGCAAGTGGTTTTGGATGAACTCCATACAAGCTTTGGGCGCTCAGCCGGAATGGGCATTTCAACCATGGCTGGGCATGTAGAAGGATGAGGGAATGGGGCTTTATCAGCATTGCGTCGATGGCTGGTGATAATCTTAAATTTTGACATGTAATCAATATGCCATATCTTTGAGAAGATGCAAGGCTGTTAATTCAGCCTTTTTATGAACGGAGTTTGGGTGGTTTCAAGCCCCTTTCTCCCTGTGAGTTTTTGGTGAGTTGAGTTGTACTCAATATCATTAAGAAGTAGCTGGCTTTGAACAGCAAAAAACTAACCTTCAAAGGGAACTGTTTTGTATCCCTTTGGGGTATAAAACATGCTCTTTGCTGGTCTCACTGGGAGAGATGTATGTTTACAATAGATAAAAAAACCTCGGTAGTCTTTGACGATTATACCGTGAAAGATAGTGATGGTGATAACTGTCCGTATTGGACGCAGGTTTGTTCAACATGTTCCGATAAGTTCGCAGACTCATACCTTGATGAAACAGGGCAAGGCATTTGTGGAGTTGTCGGGTGTAATAATGAGTCATCATATTATTATGATTTTGATGCATATCAATATAGCGAAAGCAACTCAACATTGAAATTGGTTATTCTGCTAAAAGCATGGATGGCCTTTGGCAACATTCCATTGTCCGATGATGAAATTGATGCGCCATTTTTACACTTTGAGAAAGGAACTTCAGTAGAAGATATTTTCTCTTGGTTTGAACATGAGCATCCTTCTATCTGTGTTGGTAAACTTATAAATGGAAGTAGTCTTGATGTAGGCGCACTGGACACGTTTATTCGTCGTTATTGCTATAAGCAGGAAAAGATGGGTAACAAGCTCATTATGCGCGGAGTTATTCGTGGATGGTCTAACTTAGAGCTTCCGGCATCCTTCCGAGAACTGGAAGGAATGGATTGTGGGGAGGATTCGCGTGCTTGGATCTCTTTAGGATGTTTAGCCATCATTACCTACCATAATGGTGGAGTGAATGTGGTTATACATAATTCTTTAGAGGAATTTGTGAATGCTTTAGAATCAATAAATCTATTTTATACAAAGGGCGATTGATTAAGTCGATTCTTTATATAATGAAAGCTTGAAGATATTGGAGTTGTAGCTTATGCTACGCTCCAGTGTCTTTCATCAGTGTTTTAGGTGTAGGATATTGATGAAAGACATGGGCTGGTTGCCTGTCTTACTTAATTTTTAATGATGATGGTTTATCCTCACATTATTAATAGGCCGCTCACCTAACCGAGCAAAAAAAACTAACCGACAAGGGATAAGTTTTATTCCCTTGTGGGGTAAACTCTTTCCCTTGTGGTTCATCACAAGGAGATGAATATGTTTCAACAAGTAATTTTAACTGGTCGTTTAACTCAGGATGCAAAGCTTAGCTATACTGGCGGTGGAACTGCATTGGCAGAATTTTCAGTTGCTACTTCCAAACCCGCCAAGCAGGAAGACGGTACGTTTGGTGAGAAGACAACTTTCCACAATCGCATTAAGTTGTGGGGAAAGCGTGCTGAAGGACTTGGTAAATACCTTAAAAAAGGTGTTGTGGTCCAGGTTATTGGCGAGCTTGAGTATGGCGATTATGAAAAAGAAGGTATTAAACATTACACGACAGATATTCGTGTTAATAATATTGTTATGATGCCTTCGGGTGGTGGAAAAGGTAATCAACAGCAGCCTAAGTCTGCTCCTGGTTTTCCTGCACACCCTCAACAAAATGCTGGAGCTGCAAACCCTGCAGTGCCTGCTCAATCGGATGATCCGTTCGACAACCCTGACTTCTGATTGGAAATAAATGATAGAAAAAAGAGAGAGTGCCTTCGGGTGCTCTCTTTTTCTTTTAGGGCCATAAACATTGGTTCTATCTGAATTCAAAATAAGGAGAGTCCTATGGCAGATGTCATAAAGATTTATAACAACGATGGAAGCATGAGTGAATATGAAACCCTGGCATCGAGATGGCCAAAGTTTCTGGAAAAGTTTCCAGTAGATAAAGGATATTCAGTGATTGTTGAGTCTGGGGAATTGTTGGCTAAGAAGCCTGCTGCCCTGGAGTTATATAAAGCTGCTTTGTCTGCAGGAACAAACCCTATGGATGTAGGTTTACCCGCAATAGGTACAGGTATGGTCTTTGAAGCCAAGCTTCTCAAAGATGACAAGGTTGTTGCTATCGGAACAGCGTTGAAAGCTATTTCCCAATATAAAGATTGGGAGATTGGTGAAACTGCAGCAAGGCAACGTCTTGCAGCAGCCTGTGGTCTAGGTGGTGATGTGTTCGATAAAGATGAAATTGGCGATATTGAAGATCAAGGAATTACTTCTGCTCAAGAGGAAATAGAGCAAGAAGACTCGGTTGAAGATGAGCCAGTAGAAGAGCCTGTGATGGAAGAAAAGAAAAAAACTAAATCAAGGGCTAGTACGAAAAAGCGAACAAAAAAAGAAGATAATGATGAAGGCATACCGCCTGCGCTCATTCGCCAGATTGAGCATCAGGCAACACTTAAGTCAATGGAAGTCCCAGAAGTAAGGGATCTTGCAGAGGCTAAGGTGGTGCTCCAAGCATTATTGGCAGCATAAGATGGGTTGGGACATGCATTTGCATGTTCCGCCTTTCATCAGTGTATTATCCAAGTAGTACATTGATGAAAGGTGAGTGTCTTAGGTGGCACTGCTCCTTGTGAGTTTTTCATTTGTCTCAGTTTATCTGACTCATTTGAAAAGTAGCTGGCTTAAACCAGCAAAAAACAACCTTTTGAGAGTGATGATTTTATCCTGTTAGGGTGATTTCTTTTCTCTTGCTAGGCTTACAAGGAGAGTATCATGAAAACAATTGCAGCATTAATTAGGAAATACAAACGCACTAATAAGGGATTAGTTGACCCCTGCCGAGTGTTAAGCTTCAAAGAAATTCGGATAATTCATAAAGGAGAATAATATGTTAGACGTATCTATGTGGGAGTTGGCGGCCTCTGGCGCTGGCATGTTGTTCAATCTGAGCTTTATCAGCCAGGTAATGCTCACGTTAAAAACAAGAGATGTTGATGGATTGTCTGCATCGCAATGGTTGGGATTCACAATGGGTACCTTGGTATTCATAGGGTTCTATGCCAACTTACACCAATGGTTGATGGTAAGCGTATCACTCGTTGGTCTGTTCTGCACAATTACAATGTTGTGCTTAATATATAAATATAAAGGGGTAGAAAATGAAAACAGGGTATGAAGGTTATATCTTAGGCGATGTTGGAGTATGGGCAGTAATACTTCTGGTGGCGACTCCTTTTATAGGAGCGTTAATGTCAAGTGGATTCCTAGATGGAAAAACACTAGCTGCATTAGTTTGTGTTCCAATTGTTGGACATTTATTAACAGCTGAGTAAAATTGAGGGTGTTGGAGCATACGTTTGTATGTTCCATGCCTTTCATTAGTACGCTGTCTTTATTGTACAGTGCATTATTGAAAGGCGAGTGTCTTAGATGGCACTGCTCCTTGTGAGTTTTTCATCTGATTTCAGTTTATCTGATTCACTTGAAAAGTAGCTGGCTTTGAACAGCAAAAAAACTAAACCTTCAAAGGGAATCGTTTTATATCCCTTTGGGGTGTAATCCGTTCTCTTTGTGGGTCTCACAGGGAGAGTGATATGGCATTAACAATTGAACAAATTAAGGTAAAGGCAGCTGAATTGGCTGTTGCTGAAGTATTCAGTGATTCAGGCTCTTTAACTGATTTGGAGCTTTTTAAGAGAATTCAAGAGGCAGAAGATCGTTTGGACTATGATTTTCCTGGCGGAGCCCAGGTTGCAGAGTTCCATGAAGAGTACTGTGTTTATGATATTAAACGCATTACGAAAGATCTGTATGATTTAATCTTAAAGAGTATGTTTATAGCAGCTGGGCACGAGAGGGTATCATCATGAGAATATCCCCTTCCGCCTCACAAAAATTCGATGACTGCCCTTATGCATATAAGTTGCAGTACATTGATAATTACAAGTCGGAAGTAGAATCAGCAAACCTTGTTTTTGGTACAGTTATGCATTCATGTATTGAAGAATATTTGATTGAACTGACAAAAACAGGTGTTGAAAGTGATATGATGGCTACTTTCGATGAAAAGTGGACTCTAGCTAGAGATACTCGCGCTATTGCATATAGCGCAACAATGGACGGCGATGACCTTAAGGATATTGGTCTTGAGCTGTGCAATCAGTTTCCTAGTTATTGGCGAGATACCGGCTTAATGGTGCTTGTTGATGATGATGGAAAACCAATGTTAGAGATGAAGCTTGTCGTAAAGAAAGGTGCAATAACATTGTCCATGAAATTGGACGCGTTATGCATGAATAGTGAAGGTGAGGTGGTTGTTATTGATTTCAAGACACCCTCAGCGCCTTCAAGCTTGGCCATGGCCATAGCTTCTGACCAGTTGACTGCCTACCAAATTGGTGTGGAGTCAATTGCAAAGAAGTTGGGTATTCATAAGGTACATAAGTTGGGTTTTATGGAGCTGGTTAAAGCAAAGATTCCAAAGAAGAGTGGTAGAGGTCCTTATATTGCTCCGCTGGAGCTTGCATCAACCAGAACTGTAAAGCAAAAGAATGAATACCTTCAGAAGCTGTATTGGATGGCTGAGGATATTGAAAGGGAGCGTTTGCCAAAACGTCCTCGTATGGCATACAACTCACCATGTAAGATGTGTGATATGGCAGGTTTATGTCAAAGTGGTAGCGATGTCGGGCTAGTCAAAGATGACTGGCATAAGAAAACTGATGAAGCTATTTTGTAAATAAGGGTAGGAGCATGCATTCGCATGCTTCGGCCTTTCATTAGTTCATTGTCTTTATTGTACAGTGCATTATTGAAAGGTGAGGTGGTTTAATTATCGCCACTCCTTGTGAGTTTTTAGTGAGTTGAGTTGTACTCAATATCATTAAGAAGTAGCTGACTATAATCAGCAAAAATGACCTTTAAAGGGAATCGTTTTATATCCCTTTAGGGGTGTAATCCGTTCTCTTTGTGGGTCTCACAAGGAGAGAGTAATGAAAAAATCAGTAAAAGAGTTGTTTGAAGTAGATTATATTCCAGAAGGAATCATGATTGAAATTCCAGATGAAAAGCACGCTTATGTGCCTGCACCTGAGAAAAATCACGTACATAGCCGGAATTTCCTTTCCGACTTCTTGTTGTGGTTCCAGTTCCCGCAAGGCGATGGTTTTGCTGTAACTGGGCCAACTGGTTCAGGGAAAACATCGGCTTTGCTGGATTGTTTGTCACGTTTAAACGTGCCAACAATTTCAGTCACAGCCAACCAGTCCATGACGTATCATGAGCTTGTTGGTCACAATACTGTGGTTGATGGCACTATGATGTATGTCCATGGACCATTAGCAAATGCATTGAAGCATGGCTTTGCCTTAATCATTAATGAATTTGACCTACTCGATCCGGGTGAGGTTGCAGGACTTAATGATGTGCTTGAAGGTCGGCCATTAGTTATCCCTGAAAATGGAGGGGAAATCATTCAACCTCATAAAGATTTCCGGTTCATTGTAACTGGGAATACGAATGGGGCAGGCGATACAACTGGACGCTATGTTGGTACTGCAATGCAAAACATGGCTTTTATGGACCGTTTCCAAGTGGTTGAGCAAAACTATTTGGAACCAGACCTTGAAGTGGAAGTTGTCAGCAAGTCTGTGCCTGAAGTGGCAAAAGATATGGTGACAAAAATGGTTGATGTAGCCAATGAGATTCGTCGTCAGTTTATGGGCGATGATGAAGGTGAAGGAACCATGGATATTACCATGTCCACACGTACCCTTGTACGCTGGGCACGCCTAACGCATATGAATCAAGCCAAAAGAAAGCAAGGGGTTGCTCCTGCAATCTATGCGCTTGACCGTGCATTAGGAAATCGTACTGATAATGCTACGCGTGAAGCAATTCATGCAATGGTGCAGCATACATTTGGTGCAGCATGATAGATGGCTCTATCAGGCTCGAAAAAGGGAAAGAGGAAGTGAAGTTGGTTGCCAACGGTATGACGGTGAAAGCTTTCATAACTTGGAATGGTGGTGCTAGGCCACGAACCAAAGTAACGGAATTTCCTAAAAAAACTATCGAAGATGCTCTTGTGTATTATTTAGCACAAGGCTTCAACTATGCCAAAGACTTTGTTCCCTCAACGGGAATTCTGCCAGGTAAAGAATTCGTGTGGTTTTAAAGAGAAGGTGTTCGGGGTATGCATTAGCATGCTCCGGCCTTTCACCAGTGTATTGTCCAAGTAGTACATTGATGAAAGGTGAGGTGGTTTAAGTATCACCACTCCTTGTGAGTTTTTCATCTGATTTCAGTTTATCTGATTCATTTGGAAAGTAGCTGGCTTTGAACAGCAATAAATGACCTTTAAAGGGAATCGTTTTACATCCCTTTAGGGGTGTAATCCGTTCTCTTTGTGGGTCTCACAAGGAGAGGAAAATGAGTGTATTAGAAAAATTAACAGTGATTATGTTGGATGTAACAACTTATACGGGTCGTAAAAGCCTATCTAAGGTTGAGAAAGCGCGTATGGGCATTGATGCTCCAGAAGATCTACTTTCTGTTGGCTATAAGAAAGTAATTGATCCGAAGGAAGTTGCGATATTCCAAACACTGAAGAAAAATGTGGAGCGACTATGCTATAAGCATGGGGCTCGTTTCTTGGGTGGATTTGCTGTAGAGGCAAATAAAGCACAAGAGCTAATGCGTGAGATTAAAGTGATCAAAGAACAATATGAAGATGCTCGTAGTGAGTTTATTGCTTCATATGAACAGAAGATCAAAGCGTGGAGATCGCAGCACCCAGGTTATGAATCAATGATTAGTGATTCACTAACAGCTGGTCAGCTGAAACATAAGTTAAGGTTTGGTGTTCAGACAGTACAGGTGATGCCTGTAGAGTCCGATTGTTCAAATCTTGATGAGAAAGTTGAAGGTCTGGGTGGTCGTGTTCTTCATGAGATTTCACAAGATGCAAATCGTTTGTGGGATGCTTCTTTGCGTGGCCGTGATCGTGTATCGCAAAAAGTGTTAAATCCTATTCGGGCAATGAAAGATAAGTTGGATTCTTTATCGTTCGTTGACCCACGGCTATCGCCAATGGTGACTCATATAGAAAGCGTATTGGCAGAGCTGCCAAAGGCTGGGTATATGGAATCAGGTGATGTGGCTAAAATTGCTGGCCTTGTATTGGTGCTTGCTCGTGGAGATGGTTATATCTCTCCATCTGAGAAGGTCACTGTAGAGCCTAGTAAAGACGTTGAAGCCAATGAGTCAGTAACTGAGACACCTAAAGAAAATGAGGGTGTTAAAGAAGTTATTGAAGCAGAAGTTCAATCGTCAGAATCAAAACCAAAAGTTGTAAGTCTGCCTTTGAAAGAAGATGCGGATGACGAGCCAGAAGAAAGCGAATATCAGGGTGATATTGCAGCAAACTGGTTCTAAAACCAAATAAAAGGAGGTGTGCGTTTGCATGCCTCTTTTTTTTTAACAAGGAGAGAGAAATGAATAGAAACAAAAAGTTTTGGAAAAATACAAGAGAAGTGGACGAAGCTTTCTTGGCGAAAGCGACTGTCATTATGGAAGCTGTTCTGGAACAAGATTGTTTTGGTCGGTTTGTTTATGGTTTTCCAGATGATGCGGCTTATCAAGGGGTCATGAAAAAGAAAGGTTCATATATTCAGATTAATGGCTACCAAGGACAAGGCAAGCCTATGCGTGATTTGATTGATTTATCCGCAACTGGATTTGGGTTTGAAATCCATGATCGTAAGTATATAACCCAAGAGAGCTGTGATACTGCTGGCTGTCCTTATGATTTAAGTGTAACGGCGTGCATGATCATGCTAGAGCGATTTGGCATGATTACAAATACATCAAATGCACTATATGGGGAAGAGATGTATGCAAAGGAGTTTGCGCGTTACCCGCGTGCAGCACTACTTAACTCACTACACTGGGTAAAACAGCATAAGGAAACACTTGCGAGGTTAGGCCTAAAAATACCAAGTATAAAAGACTGCTTAGCAGAACTGGATATAGCTTTTGAAAAAACAAGTGTCCGATTAAGGACTCTTCAACGTCAGAAGTTCGATGAAAGAAACTTCGCAGGGTGCATGCCTGTTACGGAACATTCTTTCGCTTGGTTTTAAAACTTGAAGATGTTGGGGTTGTAGCTTATGCTACGCCTCAGCACCTTTCATTAGTCCATTGTCTTTATTGTACAGTGCATTATTGAAAGGTGAGGTGGTTTAAGTATCACCACTCCTTGTGAGTTTTCATCTGATTTCAGTTTATCTGATTCATTTGGAAAGTAGCTGGCTTTGAACAGCAATAAATGACCTTTAAAGGGAATCGTTTTACATCCCTTTAGGGGTGTAATCCGTTCTCTTTGTGGGTCTCACAGGGAGAGTATTATGAAAGCAGGAATTTTTAAAACAGTCCATGTTCTGGCTGCGATGATTGGCAGGAAAATGGGTGTTGAAGTACAGATCGGCGGAACTCGCTGTTGTACTGATGGTAAAACAATCTATTTGCCATCATTGCCGATGGATTCAAGCGAAGCAAAGGTTCGAGCAATTGGTCAAGTAGATCATGAAGCTCTGCATGTGGCTGAAACATCCTTTGATGTTAAAATGTGTCCACTTGTAAATATCTTTGAAGATGGACGCATTGAAGATATTGGTATGCGCAAGTATCCAGGTATGCGAAAAAACCTGGAAGAACTTGTTGAATTGATGGTGAACGACGATGACGGCTTTATCAAACTGTCTGAGTCAGAAGCCTCGCCTTGGAGCAAGGTTGCCGGATACCTATTATACCATCTGCGGTATAAATGGTTAAAGCAATCCGCCCTGGAAGAGCTTTATGAGGATGCAGTGGAAGTGATAGCCGAAACGTTATCTCCAGAAGCTCTAACCGCAATAAACGCAGTTCTGGATGATGCCCCAAATATGGAGTCCACACAGGACGCTAAGAAATTAGCAGATCGCGTGCGTGATATTCTGAAGGAAGAGGATGAAAACAAACCTCAGCCTGAAGAAGATAACTCAAAAGACACGTCCGAGTCGGACAATAACGATTCAGATGATAATGAACAAAGTAGCACAAGCCCCAATAGCGAGTCCAACTCAGACACAGAAGATTCAAGCGAAAATTCTGAACAAGACGGTGATTCACAAAGTGGGGGAGAAGGCGATGGTTCAGATTCAGCATCAAACGAACAAAGTAAGCGTTTTGATGTTGACTCAATGGACGATGACTTGGAGTGGACAGATATTGGTAAAGCCAATGCTAAAGCTCTTGGTGAGATCTCTGAAGAAATTAAAGCCGAAGCGGATTGCAACTCTAGTACAATACCTCCTGTCATGTCTGCTGTTATTGAGCATGAAGATAAAGGTAGAAGTATTAGTCATGCAGAAGCTAATCAAATCAGTAATGGTTTAAGGCATAAGCTTCAGTCTAACCTTCAAACAATGATTCGTAAGCGTGGCAACCCAAAGAAAACGGGTGTCCATGGAATAGAAGGTCATTTCCTAGGGACTATGTTTGCAGGCAATACAAATGTGTTTAAAAGTAAGCCACGAAAGGTTGCTTTGGATACGCACATTCATTTGCTCATTGATGGCTCATCATCTATGCATATGGATGGCATTGCCCGCGATGAAGTTGCTGCGAAAAGTGCGTATGCCATTGTGCGTGCCCTTGATTCCATCAAAGGTATAACCACAGAGGTAACGCGCTTTGAAACATCAGCTCGTCAGGCAAGTATTGTTGTGCTTAAAAAGCATAGTGATAGCGCACGTAATATGCGTCCAACAGCACGGGCATGTGGTAACACTCCAATGACTGAATCATTGATTGCTATTGCCCCATTATTGGCAGCGAGAAAAGAAAAAAGAAAAATCTTAATCGTTATCACTGATGGAGCGCCGAATCATTATCCCTCAGCAGAGGATGTTATAAAGAAGTATTCAAGCTCTGGCGTTGATGTTGTCGGCTTGGGTATCCAGTCAGATGCTGGTGCTTGTATATTTGATCAATGGTCATCTATCCAGTCTTTGTCGGATTTACCAAAATCTTTGTTCTCATTGATTGAGCGCAAAATAATGTAATGAGAGTTTGAAGTGTGCTTATGCACGCTTCAACCTTTCACCAGTGTATTGTCTAAGTAGTACATTGATGAAAGGTGAGGTGGTTTAAGTAGCACCACTCCTTGTGATTTTTCCACTTGATTCAGTTTATCTGTTTCATTTGGGAAGTAGCTGGCCATAACCAGCAAAAAAACAACCCATGTGGGGATATTAAGTTCCCATATGGGACAATTATATCTTTTCATGGGTTTCACAAGGAGAGACTCAATGAAAGGAGAAAGTAAACAATTAGATCTATTCGATGCCGTATTAAAAAGTATGGCATTAGAAGCACCACAAGAACGTTATGAAAAGGGTTTAGTAGAGTGTATGCATGAGGGCGTGTTAAAGCAGTCCTTAAATACTCTATCTGATCCAAGAGTGTCAGAGGATAATAAGGAAGAGTTAATTGAATGGCTTAATAGGCCATTTACCTCAAATCCAATGCCGTTCTCGTTTCAGGCATGTTGTCTCTGTATGGGGGTATCCCCGAACAACATGCGAAATTCTGTAAACAGATTTCTTAACGGTCAAATGTACGGTCAGCGAACTGTGCATTAAACCCAGGGAAGGATGCACACCTTCCCATAGGGAGTTGGTGCGTCCTCTCCCAATCTTACAAAACCCATTAAGGAGAAGGAGAAGACATGATTGATATACAGAAGCTTGAAAGTGCTGCAAGTGGACAATGGGGGCTTATTTTTGCCCGCTTAGCTCCATCGTTAAGCGAAGCTATCGAATGTGATGCTAAGAAGCATTGCCCATGCCCTGTACATGGCGGTACAGATGGATTTAAGTTCTTTAAGGACTATGAATCCACTGGCGGCGGTGTTTGCAATACCTGTGGCTGTAAAAAGTCAGGAATCAGTTTGCTGATGTGGGTGAATTCCTGGTCTTTCAAAGAGTCACTGTTCGCTGTCGCGGACATTCTTGGAATTGAAGATGATGGTAATTATACCGTACCATCTATACAGCCAAGACAGGTTGAGCCAAAGAAAATCAGTGCTGAGCAAATGAAAGAAGACCAACGGCGAACAGATAATATCCGCAGAATCTGGAAAGATGAATGCATTAATATTATGGAGCCAGAAGCCGAACCGCTACGGTTGTATATGGTTCGACGTGGTTTGGAGTATGATGTTTTGCCGCAAACAACGGTGAAATTTCATCCTTCACTTCCCTATTATGATGGGGAAGGAAAAATGCTTGGGAAATATCCAGCGATGGTAGCTGCTGTATATGACAAGCACGGTAAAGCCTGCACCTTGCATAGGACGTATTTGACTAAAGATGGTCACAAAGCCCCTGTGCCTGATGCAAAGAAGATAATGGCTTACGCTTCAACCAAATCAATGGTTGGTGGTGCTATCTGGCTGGAAAGGCTGGATGGACGGCCATTAGACCCAAAGAACGGTAAGGTGCTTGCGATAGCAGAAGGTATTGAAACTGCAATCGCGGTGAAGCTAGGCACATCATCCAAGTTTCCAGTATGGTCAGTAGTTAGTGCTGCGATGTTGGAAAAATTTGTTGTGCCTGAAGGGGTGGAAGAAGTCTTTATCTTTGCAGATAAGGATCGCCCATCTGTAAAACCTGATGGTAAGAAGTCGTACCCTGGTCAAGATGCAGCAATAAACTTGATTACTCGACTACGTTCTGAAGGGCTTACTGTAAAAGCCTACGTTCCAGATATGGATATACCCAATGAGCAGAAAAGTCTCGATTGGGCTGACATGTATAAATGGTATGGTCAGGCTGCGTTCCAAACTAAGGGGGTTAAGCATGCAAGACAGGCAGCGTAACCCACAAGGTGTGGTAACAACCTATTATCGAATGATGGCGAGAGTTCTGAATTCAGAGGTAGGTGAGGAAAATATGCGTAGATTTCAAAAAATGAAATCGGTATATGATGAGGTGATACTATCTATTGAAGATGGTGAACTAGTAAATAAGCTTCTTGATATGGGTCGGAAGGCCTATTCAAAGGAAGTCGAAATACTAACTCATTAAAAGATGGGAAGAGGTGATAGCATTGCTATCACCTCGTTCCTCTTGGCAGTGATGCCAACTTTGTAACCCGCCTGCAAATAGCGGTGACATCCAATGAATTCAAAAACCTCACCAGCTTTCCACACGTTGTAATCCGCCTACAGATAGCGGTGGTGCTCAATATTAAGCTTGGCAATCAGCTGGTACCAGCGTTGTAAAACCCGCCTTCAGACGGCGGTGACATCCAATTTAAGTTTTGTGTGCGCTCGATAAGACTCGGTTGTAATCCGCCTACAGACAGCGGTGACATCCAATTTAAGTTTTGTGTGCGCTCGATAAGACTCGGTTGTAATCCGCCTACAGACAGCGGTGACATCCAATGTTTTTGAATTTCTTGAGGCAAACCGGAGAGTTGTAATCCGCCTACAGACAACGGTGACATCCAATTACTGTTTGCATAAATACGCCAAACATTTAGTTGTAATCCGCCTACAGACAACGGTGACATCCAATGGCGAATAAGTTGGGTATTAACCAGCTTTTGTTGTAATCCGCCTACAGACAACGGTGACATCCAATCTATATTATTGGGTACTACAGCAATGTTAGTTGTAATCCGCCTACAGACAACGGTGACATCCAATTGGTGGTGTGATGTATGTTTTAACATTCTTGTTGTAATCCGCCTACAGACAACGGTGACATCCAATCATCGCAGGGTCTTTGGATTTGATATTAGCGTTGTAATCCGCCTACAGACAACGGTGACATCCAATGGTCATTACGCAACCAGCGAATAAACTTAATCTTTTAATATATTTAGCACTCCTTTTGGTGTATCTGTTGTTGCAAATTCGATGGGTACCCATTTGGTTTTATCCCAATATGGGGCGCGACAAGCCCCCATACCATCGGCTTTTTCACTTGGGATATTGCGAACAAGTTGGCCGTCTATATTCTCTGACCAATCTTGCTCAAATGGCTCGACATCTACCAAAGATACGCGTCCATATCCTGCACGTACATTTTTCCCAAAATGGGTTAATCGTCGTAGCAGATAATCCACTTCATCTATGTCACCCACACCGAAAGCAACAAGCTTAGACACATGAACTGGCTTCAACCTTTCGTGCGATTATTGTTGCCATAACATCACGTAGAACCCCACGATAACTTGAGCCTTGTACAAATGGCACTTCATTCATTTGAGGTTGGCCATCATCATCCTTATATTGGACAGTGGTTTTAATATTGTATGTTTTCATTCCATCGCTGCTATCTACATGCATTAATGGCGCAACTTCACAAATGCGCTTAAATGGAACTTTATTCATCAACAGGCTAAAAACTATTTTGTTTTTATGTGTTGACCTTTGACCAGCAGTAGATTTTCTGACTGTAAATATTTTTAGGCAGGACTTACACTTGTAACGCTGTGAACCGCCTGATGTTTTACCAAAAGATGAATAGTAAGCTTTCCCTGACTTAATACTTACATGGTGGTTATCACAACAACTATGTGGACAGGATACCGTTGTACCCTTGAGGTAAGCACTCATTCGCTCTATTTCTTCATTAATGTCTTGGTTGCTTTTGATAGGTGGGTACTCATTACAAGCTAAACACTGTAAAACTGGAGTTTTCCTGCTTGAGTTTACTACTTTGTAGATGTCTTTGGATTTTAGGGTCTTTCCACGCGGTTGCCTCTCGCTACTAGCAGCTATGCCAAAGTTGGAACATAACGGATTTTTGCATACCATGAAACATAATGGGTTCAAAATGTCTGAAAAGAAAAATCCCCCTAACCGTTACGGCTAGAGGGATTGTATCATATATTAACGATTATTTCAACTCGCTAAGTAAACGGCTTGTTCCGTCAGACCTATTTTTTTAGTAGTACTGGGTTGCATCGCATTAGTTATTTCTCTAAGTCGGCTATTCAACATGCTATTAAATTGATTGTAGCGCTAATGAGTGACACACGACCAGGGCGGGCTGTGATGTGTCACCCATTGGGGTCAATTTTTAAATATTGTCTTAAGTTATATAAAATAAGGATTCTTTATAAAAATTGACGTTAATGGATAGTATAGAAAGTTTCATTTATTAATGTCAATTAGTGGTAAAAAGTGTTTTTATTAAACAAATTTCTCAAGTTGCAATATTGACATTAATTAGTGGCACACCACACGGGCTTTCGCAGTGTGTTGGAATAATATAATTAAATACAACGATAATCATATTTATGTTTGAAATAGTGTAGAGTACGCCTTATAATACAACATTAAATTGTTTTACGGGAGAAGGTATGAACGAAGAAATGTTTTTAGAGGCGTGGAAAAAAGCTATTCTATTACAACACCCCCATATCTGGGCATATTTTGGTGATGGTAAATTAGATCGCGAGAAGATAGTTGCTACTGTTGATAAGGATGACTTGCGACCAGACAAGGATAAAATCAAGTCAGGGTTGGAGTTTTTGAGTGGTGGAGAAAGATTGTATCTTGTCTCTTTGTATTCCTTCTATTGTTATGATGATGCAAATACGCTGTGTGAGCCTTATGATATTTCTTATCCAACGGTTGGTCGTTTGGCTAATTACTTTCAAGGTTCCGAGCAATGGGATGTATTGAAAGAATTGATGGAATATTTCCCAGGTTGGTAAGATGAACTGGGAAGTGTTAATAGATGAGTTTCTGCGTCTCAAAGGTGGTGAGGAAGGGTCTGATACGTTTAATTCATATAAAAGAACGGTTAAGAATTTTCATCGGCATATTGAGTTATTGTATGATAAACCAATATTACTTCCAGATGTTACCGCTGATGATGTTTCCAGCTTTGTGTTGGCAGAGATAAGCTCTAAGCGTTCAAAGTCGCGTAAGACGCGCTTAGATGCTATTGAGGATAAGAAAACCTATGTTGCCCCCTCCCCTTCAACCGTGAATAATCGACTAGCTATTTTGGCAGGCTTGTATGATGTAGCGATATATAACAACTCTTCTATAGTAAACCATCCAAAAAATTTACGTGCTATTTTGGGTAGGAAGTTCAAAGAATCAGGAAAGAAAAAAGACCATGGTGAAACCCAGCGTAAGAAAGCATTAAATAAACGTGAGCTGAAAGCCTTTTACCAAAGCTTGGTTGATATATCCTTTACGGAGCCAAAGTGGGAAAAAGGTTCTAAGGGTTATGAAAAAGCCATAGCATTGAAAAAGGCTATCATAGAACGCAACCTGACAATGTTCCGACTATTTGAGGCTACGGGTGTGCGTGTATCAGGTATGGCTCAATTAAACATCTATGATTTGAATATCGACACCATGGAAATTACTGTCACAGAAAAGGGTGGCAAGCGCCGTGTGGCACCGATTATTCCAAGTTCAATATCTGAAGATGAAATGCAGCAGTCTCTTGTGGATTGGTTAGAAGTTTATCGCCCCCAATTCATGGGTGGCAAAGCACATTCATATTTATGGGTTGGAAACCGTGGTAATCCTATTCAAAATTGGTTAATTCAAGATTTGTGTAGGCGTGCAATGGAAGATGCTGATTTGCATAAGCCCTATTTTGGCCCTCACCTACTCCGCCATACTTTTGCTACAGACAAACTTGATTCAGGTAATAGCCCGCGTGATGTGGCCATGGTTATGGGTCATGCTGATCTACAGTCAATTAGCACTTACGATTCTGGCGAAGCAAAAGATGCCAGAGAGCGAATGAAAAAGAATAGCTGGCGTTAAAATCCAAAAGTTTTGTGAGAATGTATTTCTTGATGAGCACGAAAGTTCCAATATTGCCAATATTGTGCATTAAATGCGGCTATATTGCGTTTTACGCAGGGATTTTGCATTAGAATATCGAAAGCTATGTGATTCTCATCCAGAAATGAAACGCCGCAATTTACTTTTTGCTTTTCACCTTTTTTATTTAACGGCAAATTATACAGATAATCTAGTAGTTAATCAGGTCTTTTCGATTAATGTCAATATTTGTGTGGTGTGCTACTAATTAATGTCAATATTGCAACTTGAGAAATTTGTTTAATAAAAACACTTTTTACCACTAATTGACATTAATAAATGAAACTTTCTATACTATCCATTAACGTCAATTTTTATAAAGAATCCTTATTTTATATAACTTAAGACAATATTTAAAAATTGACACTAATGGGTGGTACATCACATCACCCCTGATAACGGCTTAATGCGCTGGCTAATAAAATCAGTTCGTTATGCTGGCTATATTCATGGGTTCCTGATTTCTGTACGCATCGAGCTTTTTCATTTTTAACGTAGATCAAACCCCACCCTTCAGGTAATTCATTTGCCTGGATTATACCATGAGGGCATAGAAAATATCTTTGATGTCCTACTCCTTGAAGAGCATTGCGGCGACATGGCTTGTGTTTATCTCGCAAGAAATCTGAACGACTTGTCTTGACCTCGATCAATATTGAAATCCCTGACTTCCAGCCAATAACATCTGGTATTTCACCCGTGGTTGTCTTGGCAACCAACTCTGCAATTACTGCATTACATCCTCTTGCAGATTTCAGCCATTTCGCTGCAACAGAAACAAGCTCATTATGCATAGTATTACGTTTTTCTTTTGGAGAGGTTAAAGACTTTTGGTTATTGCGAATGATTGCCATCATGGTTCCAATTATTTCAAAGATTTTTTCGCTACTTTTTAGTAAATGCGTAGCGAGTATCTTTACTATCGCCACACTTAGTAAATCCAACCAGTAACATTCCATCCGGAATATCAATTGAGGGGAGGTCATCCGCCATTAAATCCTGCTCCATCAAATCAATTTTTACTGATACAGCGCCATAGGTAATATCCCATTTGTCATCAAGGCCTAGTACGCCCCTTAATCTTGCTAACTCCTCCTCTGATACATTGCTGTTCATGTTTATTGTGTCTGTCATTCTTATACCACCTATTGTCTTTATTTGTGCTAGAGCGTTTTTACAGCATTACTCATTACTCGCCATTTGCTTTCACGGTATGATGGCAAACACCCCTATCATCAGGTTCGCCATAAACCCGTTTTTGAACCAGTGCGAATTTCTCTTTAGAAACTTGAAATAAGTCGTAGCCCATGACTTCAGCCACCTTTAACAGCCCGCTGGTCATTTTGAGGGTAAGTTCAACATTATCAGGGTTTGCTTGAAGCTCTTTAAATTGCTTTTGGATATATTGGATCGCTTCCAAAACTGTACTGCCAACATCATCAAGGTTTTCAAGCTGTAGTGCCTTATCATAAAGGTCATAGTTTTTTGAATACGCAAGGTGAAGCATGATTAAGAAAATATCAGCGGCTTCAAATGGATCACTTGGCGCAGCGTTAAGCTCATCAATTTCATCACGGATATGCTCAATCTTTGATTTGTCATTGCTATGAGGGAAAGTCTTATCCGCCCATTGACCGACCTCTGCTTGAAGAGAGTTTTGCGCAAGACTTATTAAGTTTCCTGGAAGTAACCCGTAAGATTCAAGTTCGTTTGTGAAAATATGTAGGTCTGCGTTGTTTGTTTCTGGCTCGACTGTAATTCCAAGCATAGCGTTTGTAGTTCTGGCCATATCCCAACCAATTTTAAAAGAATCATTAACCTTGTGTTCAACAATCTTTTCATATTCTTCGACCGTTTTATATGCATAGTCGTGACTTGTATTTTGAAGCTTGATTACCTGTTTCTTCAGGCGCTCACATTCGCTTGTTAATTCTTGAATTGTTTTTACAGCTCTCTTGTAATTTTCAGGCATTTTTATTTACTCATGTAGCTCCGCAATAATTGAATGCAAATGGGTTATAACTTTTGAATTCACGTAGCTTCCACCATGAGCCTCGCTTGCAATTGTAATGTCGGCATATTGAATTTCTTCCTCTTCGGGTATGCCGCCTTTTGAAATAACCAGACCAATATCCCCATCATTATGCAGCATAATTTGAAGCTGCCCATTTTGGGAATAATCATCTTTCAAACTAGCTTTAATAACGTGGGCACCTGAAGCCCGCATTTTATCGTAAAGTCCCTGAACTGTATTTTGGATATTATTGGCATTTGTTTGAGAGTCGTCCAAAATCTTTTTAAACCTTGAATGCAAAGGTTTCCAAACTTTATTTGGTAGAGGTTCCAATACTTCGTCAAGAATAGGATCTTTGATGAGCGAGCCTATTAGTTGGTCAGCAATCTCGTCAGTTGATTTCATGGTTACTACAGGCTCATTTTCATTCTGTTCTTCAATGCTTATGGATAGGCCTAATATAGCAGTGTTATGGCGTTTAACCAGTTTATTGAATTTTTCAATGTCTTCTGGATTATCATCATTTCTACGCGCCATTATGCGCATCATTAACAACATAAAATCTTTTGATGTATCTACGACATCTTGTGCCGTTTCTATAATATTTTTATTCATTGATTTTATTCTCCTGCATGCTTGATTTTAGTTTGATTATTTTCTATACGTTATTTTTGGATGTTTGAGCACACCCGCTTTCATCACTAACCTGAAAAGCCAGGTGAATAATGTCTCTATCAACATCGACCAAATTTTCTATTTCACGAATACGAATCATAATTTCCTCTTTTTGTGTTCTTGGAATATGATGACGGTTTTATTTTCTTTTGCTTGTTTTGATTTTCGCCCTTCTTTCTTCAACAGTGTGCATGAATTTATAGCAATTATTGAGATGTGTTTTAATTCGGTCTTTGCGAACCAAGCGTTTGCAGTTGATACAACCTACATACAAACTCATCAATCAGCATTCCATGGTCTTGGAATGTTCTCCGTTGCACGCAGGATTTTGAAAAAGATGAAATGGTCATTTATTTTCCCTGCATCCAGAATGATTTCCTCATTTTGACCTAGGTTGAAGGTATTCACAGCTTCCGACATGCTATTTGAAGGCATCAAATATGTGCATTTGCCACTGGTTACTTTTCGCTTTGGACCATCTTCAGCGTAACTGTAATGAACTTCAATGTTGTTTTGTGTAGGTGAACCTAAGATAGTCATTTTAAATGCGTCTATATCTTTATTTTTCTGTTTAATGTCTCCACAGTCTCCGGACTGTGTAATGGCATTATGAATTTTTCCTTTTTTAAAGGTAACAGCATGGACATTCTTGTGTGTTGATACCATTTTTGAATTTGGCGCTGGAATTACAAAGGATATTTTCTTGGTAAATTTAAGTTTGCCAGAAAAAGACATGGTTGTTTTGATGTCTTTTGCTGCGTTAATATCAGCGTTGTCTGCCTGTAATACATCCACAAAGAACATATCTTTAGATGCCACTTCATCTTTGGCAAAGGCATTTGTCATGCCCAGGCATAATAGTAGTGCTAATATCCCTGGTAGTTTTGTGATGTTAATTGTCATATAGATCTCCTTTTCTTATTGAATATGTGAATCTGAGTAAGGTTGGGCTCATCGAACTGCACCAAGGATACACTGTCCTTTAGGTGGGTGAGGAATTGGTGTGGATGTTGATTTCAATGGTTTACACATATACACTCCTTTTGTGAATCTGAGTAAGGTTGGGCTCATCGAACTGCACCAAGGATACACTGTCCTTTAGGTGGGTGAGGAATTGGTGTGGATGTTGATTTCAATGGTTTACACATATACACTCTTTTTTGTGAAGGTGAAGTACAAGTATCGCTTCTATCCAACGGATTTACAGAAGCAACATCTGGCAAGCGTGTTCGGCTGTTCGCGCTTCGTGTACAACTGGGCCTTGCGTCAGCGCACAGATGCTTATGCAAACGGCGAGAGGATGAATTACAACCAATCGTCTGTCGCCCTGACGAAGCTGAAGAAAGATGCTGACTACGCATGGCTAAACGATGTCTCCTGCGTTCCGTTGCAACAATCGTTGCGGCATTTGCAAACCGCTTTCAAGAATTTCTTCGACAAACGTACGGGATACCCATCGTTCAAGTCGAAGTATGGAAAGCAATCGGCAGAGTTTACGTCGAGTGCTTTCAAGTGGGACGCAGATAACCGCAACCTGCGAATTTCAAAACTGGGAAGACTCAGGATCAAGTGGTCACGGCATTTCAAAAGCACGCCAACTACAGCTACAATAACCAAGGACTGTGCAGGCCGGTATTTTGTAACGCTTACACTTGACGAAGGTTTCTCCCCATTCTGTAAAACGCATGACTCAGTCGGCATTGACGTTGGGCTTAATCGTTTGGCAACGCTGTCCAACGGTGAGTACATCTCCAATCCACGCCATACTCGGCGGATGGAAAAGAAACTTGCTAGAGAACAGCGCAAACTTGCGAAGAAAGTCAAAGGCTCAAACCGATACAACCTGCAAAAACTGCGTGTAGCAAAAGTGCATGCGAAGATTACGGATTCACGGAAGGACAATCTGGATAAGTTTACAACAAATCTGGTGAGGCGATTCGATTTAATCGCCATCGAAGATTTGTCTGTGCGTAACATGGTCAAAAACCATTGTTTAGCTAAAGCCATTTCTGATGCCTCCTTCAGTACAATTCGCGCCATGCTTGAATATAAAGTCGTGCGTTACGGAAAAGATGTTGTCGCTATCGACCGCTTCTTTCCATCCTCGAAACGATGCCATTGCTGCGGTTTCGTTTCTCAATCTATGCCCTTGTCCGTGAGGACTTGGACTTGCCCTGAGTGTTCTGCTGAACATGATAGGGACTTAAATGCAGCCCTAAACATCTTGGCGGTCGGGCAGACCGTGTCAGGACGTGGAGAGACCGTAAGACCTGCAAAGCTTCGTGCTTCAAAGGCAAGTCTCTGTGAAGCGTCAACCGTCCCATGTTAGGGGAATCCGCGTCGTTCACGGCGGGGAGGATGTCAAAACGCCATGTGCGACATGGTGAAAAGGCCGCACCCTCATACTGCGATGTGAATAAGGGTGTTTGCTTAGATTTGGCCACTAACTAATGCCCCTCTCTCGATTTAATTCTTGCTGCAATCGAAGGATATTTTTCTGAAGCTCCACAATTCTTGCCTTTGCTTTTTTGCGCTCGGCAAGCTCAAAGTATTTCTGGATTAACAAAGCAATTACTGAAGCAATAAGTAAAACGATAACTACAGTTGAATTTTGCAACAAACTCATAATTTCCTCTATACCCCTTTATTCTAAATAAAATATGCTGAAAAATAGCTTCCTTTATAACATGACTTAAATTTGCAATTGTTCACATTGTTTCTATAAATAAGGTATTATTTTTATGGATACTTTTTTTGCAACAACAGATATGACGAACAATCCTCCATAGTAAAATTATTCGGATAGTCTATTACTCTCCACGATTTGGGCAGCCTCTTCCACTACAATATCGAGTGGTTTACGGTCATTTTTGTCTCCAGGCATAATCGAATAAAGAAGCTCAATAGCTTTTTCTACCACCTCATCCGATGAAGCCATTCCCTGGCCTTCAATAATTTTAATCTTGCATCGTGTTTCATCCGTAACTTTTAAACCTGTTAAGGTTTTTTTTGTATTCTTATTCATCGCACTCTCCTTTTTTTAATAATTCTTCCGCCAATATCCGTTGTAACTAAGCTTTCCGGTGTGTACTTCAGACCGCTGCACACATCACAGAATTCATCGCAAGGTTCACATTTTCTGCACTTTTCACCCCATTCGATAGCAACAATCCTATCGAATTCATCATGTTGATACTTGATAATTTTACAATTAAAGTTGCCAATAAGTGGTGCAATATCATCAGCCAAATATGCAATGACGCGCATAGTGATTTCATTTTCTTTACTGTAATCACCAACCAAAGCAAGTTCAGCTGCCTTGGTATCTTCATCACGGGTGATTCCTAGTGCTTCTTTGGCTTCAAAAATCAACCCATGAAATTCATTTGCGCTGATTGCAGTATCTTTAGTTATTGAGTCAGTCATTCTTGGCACTCTTGATTATCACTTCAAAACTAATCACCCAAACCCACGGGTTTTTATCCCATGCAAACTCTGGTTTATTCTTTGTGTTGTATATTGAATTCCAAATATTGAGAATGAATCCGTCACGGTATGATGGTTGGGTATGCACAATATCAAATTCATCTATGAAAGATGGTTTTGCACCTTCAGCCTTTGCACCCTCTTCTGTAATATCTTGTATTTTCTCAATGCGAATATCAGTTATTTTTAATGTGATTCGGGAAGCCCATTTTGGCATATGAATAGATGGAGTCCATTTACGTTCACTGGCTAAAATTTCTACAGGTTCATCATGACAGGTTTCTTCGGCATTCCATTTTAGGGGGAAGTCAGCGCGATATTCTATGTATGGCAATTCTCCATTGTTATCGTTCCATGTTTCTTTTACCCAAAGCGTGTCACCAATTTGATAAGGACATTGACGATAATCAACAGTATCATCATGAAAGCACCATTGCTTATCTTTTATATGTTTTGGAAACTCTGCATACAAATCAGGTTGTGGTTTTAGAGGCCTTCGTGTTACGGTCTTACGACCATCCAAAAGAGCACGAACCATGTCTGCGTTAAAAATGATTGGCTTATTGTTCATTTTTACTACCCTCTCGATCCCATGATAATAATGTTTAAGCCGTTTCCACTCTTAAAGTAGTATTTGTCAACACCAATGCCAATCGAATCACCTTTTTTAACCGCAATTTGAAGATCAGGGTAATCTTTTAGCATATTCAAATGCAATGGATTGATATGACCATCATAAAAAGGCATTACAGCATCAAACAATTGACCTTCGACGCAATTAAAAGCTGTGCAAATTTCTTTTTCTCCATCGCTACTATCGGGTTTGGTTACAAATTCCCCTGCACCACCGCAAGTTTTACATTCACATTCATAATTATTATGAGTGTTACCAAATTCAACCTCTCCGCTACCCCCACATTCTTCACATTTTCTTTTGATGGGTCTTGTGAAACCTTTGCCACCACACTCTTTGCAATCGGTAGTATGAATTTCGGGGAATGAGAATGGTTGAAAAACTTGCTTCTGATGATTCTTAATTAATGGCATCAACGAATTTGTAACAAATGTATTGTTTTCATCTGTTGATTCTTGCTCACCATCAAGTTTTGCCCATGCCAAGCAAAAACCATTGGTTGCAATTCCAAATCCTTGAGCAATATAGGTAAACATAAACTCAGGCGTTGATACATCATTAGCCTTGAATTTCTGAATCTCTGTTAAAAGTTCTTCGTTCGATAATTTACTCATGATTGATTGCCAACCAATTTTATTTTACCATCACCTAAATTCTCAAAAACAAGCTTACGAATAGGCTCATGTTGCCATACGTGATATTCTTCTTTAAAAACTTTCATAAAATCTTTGTGTGCTTCTCGCATCCTATCTGAAATATCAGATGAATCGTCGCCTCCTCCGTATTCATCATCAAAGCACTCTACAATATCATCAATGTTATGATAATTATCATCAATTGTACGTTGAACATATTCAGTAATAGTCACCATAGAGCCGATAACGCTATTGTCATCGTTATTGAAGTAATCACGAGCACAGTCCTCTGCACTTACATGATGTAACTCTTCTTGTCCGTCTATACCATATAATTTACTCATTTATTTATCCTCCCCATCACCAGTATTTAGGGCAATTCCACACCTATGGCATTTTTGTGGGTAAACTTTTTTTCTAAATCCAGAGCTATAAACATAATCAGGGGTGATGAAGGCTCTGCAATTATCATTCGGGCATACATCAGCATCTATAACAGTACGAGTAAACTGTCCGTTAGGTGCTCGATGCTTTTAGCTCGCGCACATAATCAATCAAGTCACCATCAGTTCCTTCGGCAATCATTTCCGCCACAAGTGCTTTTTTAGCTTCCTTGAAAGTTGTGAATGCCACTTCCCAGGCAAACATTTTTGCTACGCGCTCCATGCCATAGTCACGGTCAAACGTATCAATTTCATCGCAAAGGATTTCTCCGCGTACAGGGCCGTTAATATCGAATCCATAAGCCTTCATGGTTAAATGTGCCTTGATTTTAATTTAGAACAATCAATCAAATGATTACGCAATTTGTCACCCTTTGCAGAGCGGATAGGGTCATTTTTATAATAGAAACACTTTTCAAACCCTTTGTTATTATATATTATTTTCCAATAAGCTGATGGTACAGCAATATGGTTGCGGCCAATGCGTGGTGGATTGGAGCTATAATCAATACCATTGATAACCCAAATTTCTCCGAGCTTGTAAGCAACCTTTCGCTCATATTTTTCTGCTTTCACCCACGTTTTGCGGTTTACGGCTGGTGCCATTGCAACAATATTTGCCATGGTATATACAGAATGAAGTGATTTTGGGGACATGTCCTCATTGGCATCGCTATTGAGGTGGCCACGATCCCAGCCTGTATGTGTATAATCGGAAGATGTTGCCCGATATTGTTTTGGTATGCGCTTTTCAGGATAAAAGCGAGGTCGCTTCTTTATGTTCACTTTATTTACAAGGTCGCCGTCTAGCCTATAACCGACATACGTTGCTGCTTTTAAGTTGTAGTCATAACAAATTTTGTAGTATTTCTTGTCGAGAACCTGATCACAATTGCGCTTGTTAATAAAGTCCTGAATCTGAGTGGCTGATGCTGTAATGGGTAATGCTGTCACTACCAGCGCGAGCGTTATAAGTTTTAACATAAATTCTCCTTTTCTAATTTCTTCCAACAGGCAATAAGAGTCCCTGAGTCCGTACTCCACGACATAATTAACATTGCGAGCTATCACTCTGCGCCTTGTGTTCCTGCGCCTTTCTATAGGCGTTAGCTCTATATATCTTACTACCAATAGAGGTGCGCATGAAATCAATAGCTATCCAAAGGATAGTTACTAATATAATGGAGTATGCGGGCAGAGAGCTAGACAGGACAGAAATACCAATCCCGACAAAGACAAACCCTAGTAATATAAATGCCCATGTTAAAAACTGATGCTTTCTACGCATTTCTGATTCTTCGTTAAGAGAAAGGATTGAATTAGCACTTGTCATGATTATTACCTCTTACCCTATTTGATGTGTAAAACTGGTTATACCCCTTCCTTGCAGGAATTGTACGAGCACCTAAATCTTTGGGTGTTGCCAAACGAGCTGTACAACTAAGGTTGCCTTTCAGGGTGCTAACAGCCATAGCCGCCCTGATAGCACCGTTGGTATCTTTTGCGCTTATATAGCGAATTTCTTTTTTCTTCGATGCACTCAGATATACAACCCATTTCTTTATGCTTCTTGATGCCCAATACGATTCTGGAGAAAATACTTTACACTCCATCATTACGAACCTCCACCAAAGCAAGAAATAATAAAATGCTCTAATGATATAAATATTACTATTGCAGTAATAGTTACAACTCCTTTAATATGCACTCTCATACAATAACCTCACATGTTTAAAATTGCAATAAAATTAAAGTACCACTATTTGGAAAAGATGCAATAGTGTGATTTATACAAATTATCACGCATATTGTCTATAATAATATATTGCGGTGTTTTATAAGGGTGGTTATACCATTACCCTTCAATTCGCTATAATATACATTATAGACAATACTGTTGTGTGATTATATAGTATCCAGAAAAATGAGGTTTTAGAAATGGGCAATATTAGTCAAAACATAGACTACCAAAATACAACTCCAGATCAGCTTATTTTTTTGAAATCTGCTGAAAATGAACAACACATGAATAAAAATACTGCAATAGCTTACATTCGCATTTGGGTAGAGTTTGCGGAATACCTAGATTCTGTAGAAGTTCTATCATTTGATGATTTAAGCAAATCACATATATTACACTTTCTAAAAAAATATAAAATGAAGCCATTTGCATATAATCAAAGAAGAAGCGCCATATTTAAAATACTAAATGATATAAAAGATGATTATGGCGTGGGTATTCCAAAGCTAGAAAGTATCAAAAGGCAAGTTAAATCACAAACTGTAAAATCGACTGATAGGCTTTTCCTGAGTCGGAAAGCATTAAAAGAAATTAGAGAGACTGCGGCATGTCTATATGAGGATCGTATCATTAGAGAGCGAAACTTGCTTATTTATGACTTGCTACAACATACCATGATGCGAGTAGATGAAGTTGCTCTTATCCAGTTATGCGACATAAACCTTGGGTCAAAGAGGCTAGGCGTTCGTGGCAAAGGAAGTTCTAGTGATACCGAGGGCAATCGAGCGGTTAATGCCTACCTGCCGCTATCACCCAAGCTAGTGGAGCAACTTATTGATTATGTGCGATGCTGGCGTATTAAATATAAGGAAGATCCCTGTAAGCCTTATCTTGACCATCCATTAACATTGCATCGAGGGATCCCTTTATTCACAAGCAGGCGAGGTAATGCGCTAGGGGTATCAAGCATTAAGAACATCATAAATGAAATGATAAAGAGGTATTATATAGAGATAGGAAAGCCACTTCCAAGGAACCATGGGCCACATTGTATCAGGCGCTCTGTGGCCACTACTATATATAATAAGAAGAGAGATATAATTCTTATTCAGCGAATGCTTCGGCATGCATCACATGCAACAACAATGAAATATATAGGCGTGGATGAGGGTGAAATTGAAGCTGCTTTTCTGGAAGATAGAGATGGTTAAGGTGGCATGAAGTATCCAAAACAACCTCAAGTTGGGTGGTGTGAAGTACCCAAAACGACCTCAAATTGGGTGGCATGAAGTACTCAAAACGACCTCAAATTGGGTGGCATGAAGTACTCAAAACGACCTCAAATTGGGTGGTGCGAAGTGCCCAAAACGACCTCAAATTGGGTGGCATGAAGTACTCAAAACGACCTCAAATTGGGTGGTGTGAAGTACCCAAAACGACCTCAAATTGGGTGGTGTGAAGTACCCAAAACAACTTGTTCTGGGGTATCAGGGCTGCCGCATATTCGACCCAAGAATAGAAAATAATTTATCAAATCGTGCTCGCAACAACGCCCTCAAAGCCTCTTCAATAGCTCCTCCAGTTATGCTCCAGATATGCTCCAGATATGATGATTAGAACTTCAACATCAAAATTGAGCGAGCAACCCCATCGAGTAAAAGCCATCGAAAGTCAGTGAAATATTTTTATGTTTCCACTCCGCTTTTAACTACCTAACTATCCTCCAAATAATGATTAGAGCTGCCACATGATGCTGGCAAATTACTCACTAAAGTCGTATATATACGATTGCATCCCCCTACTCGTCACTTTAAGAGGTGAATGCAGTTTAAGTTCATGGTGGGGGAATGGCAGGCATCTCGAACAGCAAAAACACATAAAAGATACTAAAAACGGCGCTATTAAGAAGGTGAGTAGATAAGGTTGACGAAAATAGCGCAAAATATCATGTCTGCTATTGCCAGCTGAAATTTATCATTGTTAAACTGCCATATGACTAAGTAAGTCGTATATATACGACTGCTACCACTACTAGTCACAGTAAAAAGGGGAAATTGAACTTTTTGTGAGATAATTATGAGATGTGACCAGATTCGCGCTGAAAGTCGTATATATACGACTGCTACCACCACTAGTCACAGTAGATAATGTGGTTGTTAGATTGCGAGTTTTTTGCCGATGTATAAAATGGTGTGAAAGTCGTATATATACGATTGCATCCCCCTACTAGTCACATTAGAGGAAAGTGGCTAAAAATCATAATTTTACATAGAAAACAAGCGTTTCCTACTGTGACTAGTGGGGGGAGTCGTCACTAAAACAATAAAGGGACTTTTATGGGTAAAATCAACAGGAAAATTTTTGACGAAGAATATGACGAAATCTATGCAGAGGCACAACGTGTGGCAGATGACTTCTGGACATACCACAGCACTCAAAATGCAAAGATGAAGAAAACGGGTGGGGAAGCATCTTACATTAGCCCGATGGTACGTCGAACGACTGACTATACGATAAAAATATTTTGGGTAAAATGTTTCTTCACGAAAAAACCATGCGGTGGATTTCAACGAAGGACAACACACATCAAAAAGAAAAAAGGCAATATCTACAACATGGCCGTATTGCTGAAAGCGGCACCAGCATGGGAACATGATTCAATCAGGATGGCTGAAAATGAATTTGCGTTTCTAAGGGCTCGTTTACATCACCTTACCAGGATTGGTAATCACCTCAGACTTTATGAAGAAGTGATGGCATCAAAGAAAGTACAAGCGCCAGAACCAGCCGAGTTTTAAATCCATGCATAAGGGTTGCGTCTTTCAAAATACCTGTATCCTAAAATCAGCAAGTCAAAGGAGTCAGCTATGAAAGAAGCTAATCATACCGCAATCGGTATAAAACTATGGAAGGAAATTTATGCGTCTTGCCCTACCCCCCCTGGCATAACATTTGAGCGATTCATGAAGATGCCGTGGAGCTACTTGGGCGGAGATGGACAAGAAGGATTTGGTTCCTCTCTTTCCCACACGGACAAGGAGGCAAGGCGCAACCTTCGAGCAAGCTGGGTGAAGGAAAAGGATTCTTCTCCGGTGGTGATGCAATAGGTGTCTGTCAGGTGTCCATTAAACATTCACTAGGTGAAGGTGCGAATAGCGACGAAAACAGGCCGTTATCGCTAACGAACAAAATAAAGCAATGCGGTACAGTTCCGCGTATTGGAAATACAGAAAGGAGTAAGTATGTTAAAGACAAGAAGGAAGGAAGGATTAAATACACTGTTTGCCTGGGGTATATCCTTGGCGATAGTTGGATTCACAATGCCTCTTGCGAGTCACGCTGATGAGTCAGCCTGTCCAGAGTGTGAATTGATTAAGGTAAAGTTTGAGAAGTATGGAGCGAAGGCGATACAGGTAACACGTAGTGAGCATTTAGGTTTGTACGAGATTATCAGTGGAGGTAATGCGTACTACACAGACGAGAACGTTCGTCATTTAATATTTGGTCACTTACTCGATCCAGTAGCGCGTAAGGATTTGACTAAGGTTACATTGGACAAGCTATCTGCGAGCAAGCTTAGCTCCCTTCCCTTTGACCAAGCGATTGTGTCTGGCGATAAGAATGCGAAGAAAGCGATTATTGTGTTTACCGACCCAGATTGTCCTTACTGCCGTCGTTTGGAACCTGAGTTATCAAAACTCACTGGCGTAAAGATTTACACATTCTTGTTTCCTTTGACGCAGTTGCATCCTCGCGCCATGGCACACTCAAAATCTATCTGGTGTGCTTCTGACCAGGTTGCAAAACTTCACGATGTTATGTTGAACAATGCAGACCCTACTCCACCGGCTTCATGTGATGCTCCTATCGCGTCCAATATCGCCCTAGGAGACCGTTTAGGTGTCACGGGCACCCCAACAGTCTTTCGTATGGATGGAGAGCGCTGGAGCGGCGCTGCAACGGCCTCACAGATGCAAGCATGGATAGCTGCGCAGTAAGATGTTTCGGATAGGTGTTATCGTGCTCATTGGTTACTATGGTTATTACTGTATGAACGATGGGTGCGGTAACATTTTACCTAATGTAAGTAAGTCGTCTTATCAGGACATTGAAGAGAAGGTAAAACAGCAAGGTTCTTCTGTAGGGCGATTGAAGGATAGGGCAGAGGTAGCGGCAGGTAAGTTAATGGAGCAGTAAAGTGATGGGTACTTATAATGAGAGTAATCTGACCGTTCTAACGTTAAGGGAGTTTTGTGTATTATCCATTGCGATTATCACACTTCCTTATTTCATCGTTGGGTTCTGGTTTGGTTATTTTGATTATAGTTATCTTGGTTTGATTTGCATTTCTATAGGTTTGATTATTTCGGTTGGGAGCATTTTCAGGTTTGTCTCTATCTGTAGGAGAAGGCATGCTGATATTCATTAATTTTCTAATTAGTCTAACGATATTATCAAGATATAGAAAGCATGATATTCAAGTAGGACATAGGGTATTGGAGGTTTAGAATGTTTATAGTGGATTTCATAAAACGTCACTGGCGAGGTTTAGCGCTTCTTGACCTTCTGGTGGTTGCTATCATCAGCTTTGCTGCCTTTATGGGTTACAGCAATGATTATCCTTCTTTTGGGGAGTTTCTTGCGAGCAGCTGTAGTATTTGCAATTCGGGTTCAGCGCCATTGCCAACCAGTGATTTAGATAGTCTTCATTCTGGCGTATCCCTGTCTTCTCCTTTCCCTGGCGAATCCCAAGTGGTACAGGAAGCTGAGGGTTGTGGCTGCAAGGGGATGATGTAAGTGTTTTATACGATCAATAGTATTTTTGGAAACATGGAATCCTTTGATGTAGGAGCGGTTAGATCTTATAAGGGTAATAACCATGTTACCATGAAGCTTCAGGTTCAGTATAAGAAGCCAAAGTTGATACAGGTTCTATTTACCTTCTTTGTCCTTCTTGGGCGCAGCATTTAATGCTTCTGGTGCGGCATGAAGAATTACTCGGTCATCCTCAATTTGCATATTTGCCTGTGGGTATAATGCAGCAACCTCGTTGAATGCTTTTCTTAGGTCTCGTCTGAAAAAACGTTTATCTTTGTAGCTTACACCGAGCTGTGCTTCAAAGTTTTCCAGCTTAATGACGGCCATCTTTTTCTTTGACCTGTTAAGGGTATGGGTGCGCCAGGTTATCCAGGTGTATAGATCCATTGCTAGGGTTGACCCTTTCAGGCTAATAATGGCATCTTTATGGAAGGGTACGGCGCTATCGAGGATTTCTTTTACGAACCAGTCTTTAAAGAGGATGCGCACAACCTGTGGCGTATCGTTGCTTTTTTTACCTTTCCACACTTTTTCGATGTCGCATTCTTTTAGCGGTTTGTCGGGATAAATGAGTCTGGTCTTGCCACTTTCAGGATCAACCTTTTCAAGGCGGTAACTCGCATTTAGGAAGCGTAGTATTTGGTCATAGAAGCGTTTTCGTTGGTCGCCCTTACCTGATAATCCAAGTTCCTGCATGAATGCGGTCATGGATGAGTTTAGGAATATCTCAGGGCTTTTGGTACGTTTGATTTCCGAGCATATAAAGTAATGGAAAAGGCGCGGGTAAGTGCCGTAGGGCATACCAAAGCTTGGGGAGCCTTCGATAACGAGGGTATCCCGTCCATTTGTAACCTTGTGTACAAGCACTTCAATTTTATCACCATTATTTTTAATTGCGGTGGTATCCCATTCACGGCGATGAGGCAGTGATAGGGAGGCAAATGGGCTCGACAAAAAGAATAAGTCTTGTTCTTGCGTGTCCAGCTTCTCGATGCCAAAAAGTATTTGTTGCTGCCTGCGATTAACGCGCAGGCCAGTTTTGTTCGATTCGTTTTCCATAGTTCTCTCCTTGTGAAGGCATAGATTGCACCCAAGGTGCATATTTGGCGAGTATATTTTGAATTTAAGTGCAGAAAGGCTTAGGAACGCAAAAGGGCAAGTCTTACGACCTGCCCTTCTCACAAGGAGAGATCATAAAATCTCTCAGGGAATATTGTATAGTTTCTAAAGTTTTCCGCAATGGTTTGTTTACTTGTACCATTCCATGGTTGCACACTCGCAATGCGCAAATGGCCTGGCATATTATTCAACATCCATAACACCACATTTTTTGCATATTGGCGCTTCTCTTACTTCGTAATCATCGGACATGAAGCTGTGTGGTGCTATGTTGGGCTCAAATTCTTGGTTGGTGCCATCTAGCCATACCCTGACTTTAACTGTTTCCATGATTAATCATCCTTTTTACTATTAAGTTTTATCTGTGGAGAGCATGCTATTGCCACAATTTGTCTGCTGTCAAAATGGCCACACTGATGGAGGTGCCTGAAAACTTATTCGTGTAAGCTTTTGACCAGGATACACTCATGGTGGGCAGCTCTATTTTGCCAATGTAGTTCGCAGGCAAGATGGCCACAAGTCTTCCACCAGGCATTAGGAGGGTTACAGCATGGTCTAGGTGCGCTTGAAAGCGGCCTTCTGAATAAGGTGGGTTCATCACAATCTTATCAAACCGCTTTCCATGATTTTGCCAGTGTAGGAAGTCAGCACATTCGACGGTTAAGCCCTTTGATTCGAGAATCTTGCAATTAAGTTTATTAATCTCAACACACGTTGTTTGTTCTGCAGGTAATAGACATGCAATAGCCCCTTGCCCTGCACTAGGCTCAAGCACATCGTCCAACTCGGATATAGAAGCTTGTTCCACGGATTTTGTTGCGAGGCATTCGGGCGTTGGGTAGAACTGATGCGATTTGCTATCTGGGATAACGCCGCTTGATACGATTGTTTGAATGACCGATTGGGCATCGTAATCAAAGTTAAAGTCTGTGTTGGACATAGACGGTGTAGCACCAATAGCTTCCATGACATCACTTACTGCTTTACGAAGGTGCTTGTCTTTCTTAGACCAGTCAAATCCAAAGCTTAGATGGTGCGGGTTTGCAGACCTTTTGCCGTAGTATGTAGCATCTGCAATAGCATTGAGCACAGGGTATGGGATAGGGTTTTCCAGCAGTTGGAACTCTTTCAGTTTGCTTTTGCTTTTGGGTTTTCTTCGATGTGGCGCAGGAATGGCCATAGGATGAAGGTAGGCCAGGATTTGGTTAAGGCGGTATGCGATGTCCGGGTTAATTTCGAGGTGGGCAGTGCCTTTTTTGTACACCCGAATCCTGAACGCGCCAGAATCCATCATATGCCATGTCCCTGTATCCTGTTTGAAGTTATCAATTGCCTGGTCTGTGGTGCGATAGTTTGGCACATCTTTTCCTCGGAACCTGGCGATCACGCATCGCATATCATGGATAAGCCCTACTTTTCTACTTCCGTATGAGCTGTACATCTCGCATACGCAATCAATAATCATACGTTTTCCGAAGGCTTCAGGGCGATTGGTGACATGTTCCCCGGATAGGCCTGTAAATATTCCATCAACCATTTCTGCTAGGAAGTCCATGCGTTGGTCGAGGAGCTGGCGGATTGTTTCCATGACGGTATCAGGCTCAAAATCAGGGGTATCCATTTCGTTGATGTTATTAGTCCATTCATCGCGTCGTTTTGCAGGCATATGATCCAGTACGTCGGTGAGGTCTAATGCTTTGCTCCAGTACTTGGCGTTGAGTGCTGCGATGGCATATTCGCGATTGAATAGGTCGGTATGTCCGAACATGCGTATTTTTTCTTTGCGTACAATCCCATCTATAAAATACTGTACAGTCGAGGCATTTCGTTCGGCTTGAAGTATTTCAGATAGGCGGTCAATTCGCTCGCGTGCCAGGTTGTATTCAGAGAGTAGGTGTTCGATAGGTCCTGTTGTGGATGGTAGGAAATAATCATCGACTACGACATTGCTTTGCATGGTGCATCCTCCTTGTGTGTGTTCTCTGATTCTGCACACTTTTAAAAAGACGCAACCCCCTCTATATCTTACCACCACCCATCACACACCAGTCCGGCAGCACGTTGGCACCCCTACTATATCTTACCTCACCCCTCGCGCATTCCACTCCGCCCACTTACACCTTGGTTATTTTGAAGAGGTGTTAGTTTACTTTATTACTTGCTAATTTTTCCTACTTCCATCTTCCCTTCCCTTTATCTCTCTACATTCTATTCGCCTTTCCCCCCACCCTTCCATCGCCTTACGTTTCCTAAAAATAATTTGTACCGAAAATAGGGGTATCTCCAAAGCGTAAACAATCACGAACATGATATGGGACGAAGAGGTAAAAGTGGTCGGAGTACTGCCCCCGTGGTGGGGCTGGTAAGATATAGTGGGTGAATAGTGCAGAAAAAAGGCCTTTATCGCCCTTGCGTCTTTTTAAAAGTGTGTACAATGGTTGGCTAAATAACACATGCAATGCATGTGAATGGTGGAGCTTATTTAATGATTAACCAATTGATTCAAATCGCTGATTCAATCATGCCGAATACCCCTGACGATCTGAATAGTGAGGAACGCACATTCATCTTTGAAGTGATGCTTATGCGCTTAGACAGTAAACTAAGTGGATATACGCAAGTGGATGACTTTGAAGTACGTTGTTTCATAGAGGAAAACTCACCCCTATTCCAAGGGCATCAGGAGTTAAAGGCAAAGACCGATGCACTCAAGAAGGATATGGACGCGTTTGCCGATACGTTCATCAAGCTTGCACGGCAATCAGAACCATGGAGCGACATCCTCGGTGAAGTATATAAAGGTCTAGGGTTCTCCTATACGCCCCATAACGATGCGAAAAAAATTGACGTACAACGACCCATGCGAGCAAGGACTTAGAACAATCATGCATGCAGGAGCATATGCAAACAAAACTGTCCTTGAGGCCTTGTCCGAGGAAGACAAAGACAATCTGGAGCAGTTGCGCGTAGTTTTGCAACTGATTTCATTGAAGCGCAAATGCTTGCCATTCAGCTTATGCTTTACTCCAACTCCCTTCATGACCAAACCACATTTGGCGAGGTGGCTGTCGGTGTTATTGATCCGTCACATGATGGAACAATCAATGTGTTCTTCCATCAACACAACCCACGCATCATCCCTATCAATGCAGAAAAGAATAAAGATACCAGCACTAAGGTAATCCACTAGATGATGACCAAGGAACCAATTATGCCTTCAGTTATTGTAAAAAAATTACAAAAAATAGCCCATAACTTAAAACATGATGAGATACTTTGTGAAACGACATTCCGCCATGAGATCTTCGATGCGTTCTTAACTGCCATCGAGCATCGCATTGGTTGTGCTCCTTCGTATCATGAGGCCGATGAACCGTTTAAAGGGTACAGTATCCCATTTGATGATTTGGCGGAAGAATATATACGTCTAACCCAGCTGGCAGCACCATGGGAAGATTTACTTGGTGAAATATACAATGATTTCGGGCTGCAAGCATCCACGTTCCCTAACTTCAGCTGGAAAGATGCCATGATATATGCAGTAAAGAATGTTAAAACATACATCACACCACCATGCACTGTAGGGCTACAAACCATTGTTGATATGGACAACCTCTCAAGCTCCATTCTATTGGCAAATATTGCGACCCTCGATAAACAAGGCGCTGACCTTAGCAAGTACCGTGTCCTAAGCGTACACGATGATATGACAGTATTGCGAATGATTAGGGTTCAAATCGCATGCAATCTATCCATACGTGATGGTGGTTTTGGAGAGGTTCTTATTGCTGAACGTGCCGTAGATGGTTTAAAACCCATTTACCACTGCCATCATGAAAGTATCTCCTCCTTACTAGAAGAGCTGCCTGAACAGGCAAGATCAAGCGCTTCCGTAACGGAGAACATCAGCGCCATCATTCACTAAGTTATCCAGCAGGAGTATGTATGAACTTTACCAATCGCGAACTAAATTTTATCTTGGATTCACCTACGCATCTCTTTGGTGCTCCGGAAGTACAACGTCGGAACAAGGCGATGTGTGCCCTGCTCTCTGCAGCTAAGCCATCCATAGATGAGCTGCGCTTGTTTAATGTTGATGACTTCTTTGGTGATAGCATCTTTATGCGACGGCGTGCGGAAGGATTCAATTTGATTGCGTTAAGTAAGCGTTGCCGTGACATAATCGCTGACTGTGTAACACACCTGCATATCGACTTTCCAGAGTCACGCGTGCTATGCCACCATCCACTTTTGTTTAATACAAAACTACCGTCTCACCCAATGACAGAGGCCGATATTTTAGCTATTATGAAGACCTGCTCACCTCTAGCGCTAAAACGGAAAAAAGGAGAAGGCCATGCCCGTACAGCTTAATAACGCCACAGATTACGCACTTGAGCACTTGGACAGATTCGCACAACGTATAGGATCTGGGAAGCCGGGCTATGCACCCAAAACAGCGAGGTTGTACCAGTTAAGAATTATTGATTTCATGAAGTCCGATGTATTCAAACGCTTTGCGAGTAAGCCGATGGAAGCGTTAGATGTGAGCCATGTACAAGAATGGTTGGGAAGCAATCATTGGAGCGTGGCCAAGGAAACCCAGTGTGTCACCGCATTGCGTCAAATTCCAATCATTAACAATAGCGAGTGGGATGGGCTTATGAAGCTTAAGGCTGCGAAACGGGATACATCCGTTGGAGCCTATGACCTGTACTCAGAAAACGAACTTAAAATGATTCTCGCTGCACCATTGGGGTGCTTTGGCATGCCACCAGCCCAGAAACGCAATAAGGCAATGTTCGCATTGGCCATCGAAGGTCTTTGCTCGCTCGATGAAATTAAGGCAATGAATGTGGAAGATGTCCATGAAGACCATGTAACCATGCGCTTGCGGCCTATGTTTCATCCATCCAACCCGGACATAACCAACCAGGTTTTCCTATCACCACAGGTGATGGGCATACTCCATGATCATACCAATAGTATTCAAAGCAACTACCCAGAAGCTTATGTACTGCAGCATCATCCCCTATTCTTTCATCCACAAATGCCAACCCATGCATTGACCGAAAAAACAATCTGGCAGGTGTTTAGTAAGGCATTGGAAAATATTGCAGGCTCCCATAAAGGCATGGGTTCTGGCGGCGGACTGAATGCTGTACGTCTATCATCTGCTCGCGTCCGCTATGGACACGGTGAATCACGTGAGAATTTAATCGCAGCCCTAAGCTTAACCGAAAGTACCCATTGCGATGTGTTGGAGAAGTATTTAAAAATGCGCCCTGGCGATGACCCATTGCGGAAGCTGCGTGCCGGAAACCAGTAGGAGTTAGCCATGAAGAATATTCACTTCAACATGTCCGATGATACCCCGAAGATTTCGGATAAGCTTGTCATCCTGAACTTCCTCCTATTCCTATTTACCATCAATATTACAATTGACTTTTTCGGGGTTGAAGAGGCTTTTGGTATCACGCTCTTATTGGCAATATTTGCTCTTGTCAGATATATACACCTAACGAAACCTATCTTCATCCTGCTCGATGCAGGTGCCCTATGCGCAATAACAATCATCATTGAATTTGCTTATATCTTCAATCGTGATTTTGACGCTCTTATGTATAATGCAGCCGTCTTATTTTTGGGTGTGGCGGTGCTCATCATCAATGCCAAGAGCAAATCGGCTATCCTATCTTCGCAAAACTCAATATTTCGCTAAGAGTGTCCTAAATAAGCCCATAACGAGTGTTTATCGGCATGGTATAAAAAAAGTATTCATTCACCGTTAGGCCATGCGCGAGAAACTGGATACCTTACACATTTGCACCAATTACAACCTGTCACCCAGAGCATTCACTGCCGATTTTAAAGGCCGTTCTGAAACAGTTAGCGGAAATGACCTATGTAGCGTCGTAAATACGGCGTTGTGCGTTTTCCCAGACAATGAAGTAGAGAACATTATTTTCCGTGATTTCCCAACCTATTTCGCCTCCTATAACCATGAATTATCATGCTTTGAATTAGTGTTTAATGATGGAACCAGAACCAATGTACGGTGGGTGCATGGGAATGGTGAAATATCGCCGTGTAATGGCTAAGTAAATTTGGCCATCAATTAAGAGCAAATATATTGTTCAGATTGATGGAGGAATTGAAATGACAACAAAACGACCAAGGTTCAACCCTGAGTTTCGTCAGGAATGCACAGAGCTTGTTTTATCGCATGGTTACAGCATACGCGAAGCAGCAGAAGCTATGGGTGTTGGTAAATCGACATTAGGCAAATGGGTTAGCCAAATCAGGAAGGAAAATGCAGGTCAGGCAGTCGCCAATAAAGTACCTGTGACACCAGAACAAGCCAAGGTTCGAGAGCTCGAAAAGCGCATCAAACGGCTTGAAATGGAGAAACAGATATTAAAAAAAGCCACAGCTCTCTTGATGTCGGACTCGTTGAACGGTTTGAAATGATTGCACGATTACAAGAGAGCTATCCTGTCACGATGTTATGCCAAACATTGCAGGTTCATCGCAGCAGTTTCCGAGCATGATTAAGGCGTGATAAACGTTTGAAGCCATCTCAGGTGCATGAACGTGAACTGGTGAAACACATTCACGCACAAAGCAATGGTTCCGCTGGCGCAAGAACGATTGCAACTATTGCGACGACTAAAGGCACACCATTAAGCCGATACCGCGCGGGAAATATTATGAAAGCATTGGGTTTGGTAAGTTGTCAGATGCCAAAACATGCATACAAACGTGGTGGAAATGAACACCTTAATATTCCCAATCACCTTGCGAGGAAGTTTTCTCCTGATGCACCTAATCAAGTATGGTGCGGTGATGTTACATATATTTGGACTGGTAACAAATGGTCTTATCTTGCTGTTGTAATGGATTTATTTGCGCGTAAGCCTGTGGGTTGGGC
>Ga0256829_1000303_pt1 | contig 55286 bp, 54 predicted proteins | sample 131447metaG_FD_185979 | JGI IMG/M metagenome (GOLD analysis project Ga0256829, IMG submission 185979) | Hydrothermal vent microbial communities from Lau Basin, Pacific Ocean - 131-447 | ecosystem: Environmental > Aquatic > Marine > Hydrothermal vents | place: Pacific Ocean: Lau Basin | collected...
AAGTTCTTTAAAGTTTATATCATTATCTAATAATAAGTGAGATGTTAAATTAGCACTACCAAATGTTAAATCAATAACTCTATCACAGTTAAATTTTTTTAAGTCGTGAATATATCCAAAAAAAGCAGCTCTTTCTTGTGCAATGTCAGTCGGAACATAAAGTTTTAACTCATATCTTTTTGGCTCTTTACTACTATTTTGATGATTAACAAATTCATCTATTTGTTTTAAAACTGCTGTCTTGGTAACTTCATTCACCATTAGACTGTCCTTTAAAAACTTCATTTAAAAATACTTTATCGAGCATGTTACTTTTATCTTGTACCGAATTGGCTAAATTTAACATCTTCTTTTTCCAGACATTAAATGTTCCTATGAACTCAGATAATATCTCTTGTAACTCATTCGAAGAGTAATTAGTTGTTATATCTGGGGTATTTATTGTATGTGTGCTCATATTCTCAACACTGGCAGTATTTTCTCCCCATTCATATTGAACATGATTTAAAATATTTAGCATAGAAAAATATAAATATAATGCATTGATATTATTTTCTGGAAGAATAGCTACATGATGTCTATCCATAGCAAATGGGAAATCTCTATAAAATACTTTTGTATCACCATCCTTATTAAAACTAACACAATTAATTCTTACCACATCGTCTTCATTGATAGCCTCAACATAGTATGCAATTGATTTATTCTTTACGGATCCAGTTGCAAGTGGTATATCACCTGGGTGAGATGTGTTGTATGATTTTATATAATGATTTTTGCCTTTTACAAATTTGAAATAATTTGTATCAGATAGTGATACAGAAATAAAATTAAAATCGCTACTGGTAACATTATATGATTTCAACTTAGCCCAATTATCAAACTGTTCTGAGATAAAGGGATCTTTCATCTCAAAAACCTTGCTTAAAATAACTCTCGCTGTTTTACTAATATCATGTTTTAATAAAGTCATTTTGTGTGTAAGATTTTCTGTCTGAGCTTTTTGATAGTCTATAAATTCTACTATTGCTTCTTGAATCTCAAGTGAACTATAACCATCTACTGGCTCAGGAATCATTATTTTTATTTCTTTTTTGGATTCATCATTTAGAGTCATTCCATTGTTGGTTTGAGTTCCATATTTTGGATATTCAATAATACAATTATATGCAACATATCTATTGTTAATATCTTTATTTACAGTGAGAATATCAATTGCTTCATTACAATAAGCATGTTTATCAGAATTATAAATTTTTACCACACCAACAGTTAGTTTAAAAGATATAAGAATATCACCTTTTTTGATTGGGATTAGTTTTTCAGATTTACCTGTATTCTTTTTATCAACAGCATATCTAACTAATTCCATAGTTGTTTTTTCTTTTGTATTTGGATTGTCAATATATAAACCATCAATAGCATTCATATCAGAAACTTTAAACCAATCTATGTCACCTTCTGGATCTCTTTTTGGTGTAAACCCCATCCTTTTTATACAAACCATCTCATCTGGATTATCTGAATAAATTCTTTTTGTTTTAAAAACAACATCATTCAAATCTAATTCAGTATATCTTCCAGTAGCTTTTTTATATTCCTCATATTTTTCAATAAGTGTAGGATTAAACATGAAATATCTCCTGAACATTTTCGTATAGCTCACCCACAAGATCTTTTATTTCATTTTGCAATTGGGCTATATCTATATCTACATCTTCATTTTTAAAACCAATTTCCTTAGAAATCTCAATTCCATCACATTTGTTTCTAATTGTCTTACTAATATACTCATAATCTTTTTTAGCACTTAAATAATCTAATATTCTCTCGATGTCATCCTCAGAATAATAATGCTTCATTTTATCCTTAGAATATGGATGTGGAGAAAACAACTTATCTTCTTTTGTATCTGCTTTTACAATTTTAATCGTCTTGTTAAAATTAGTATTTAAAAACCATAAATGAGAACTAATGTCTGTATTTGTAAACATTGCCTTTGGTTGTTCCAATACAGCTTTAACTATTCCCATATCAAATATGTGAGATCGTATTTTAGATTCACTTGATGAATCAGCTCCCGTAGATATTAATGTGCTTGAACTAATAATACAAGCAATTGCATCTTTATTGCGATTTTCTTTTTCCAGCTTCATCAAATTGATAATATGCTGCATAAATAAAAATTGTCCATCTGATTTTTTTGGTAAAACAACTTTACCTGTTTTATCATCTTTAATTACTTCAAAATTACTATTAACACTATTCATGTCTTCTACGATGATTTTATGGTCATGTTTCCAGTCAACACCAAACGGTGGATTAGCAATAATAAAGTTAAATGACTTGTCACTATTAATTTGTTTAGCAAATATAGGATTTGTTAAAGTGTTACCATAAGCGATTTGGTTTTCAATACCTTGACTTTTTCCATCAAGAGAAGTAATTTCTAAAAAGATTTTTGATAGCAACCAACTTTGACCATTATATTCTTGTCCATACACAGCAATTCTTTTCGCGGTTTTTTTTCTTTTTCCTGTTGGAGTTTTATTTAGGTTATTATCAAAGTAAATAGCTGATTCAATAACCATAGATCCAACACCACAAGTAGGATCATAGATAGCTATTTTTTCATCTTTGCGGATTGATTCTAAAGCAGATGCACAAGCTAAATGAATAATAGATTTTTGAGTAAAATGCTGACCTGTTAAAGTTCCGGATAGTTTTTTCATTCTAGCGATTGTTGTTTCATATAAATCTTTATATTTTTCCGATGGGTAATCAATAAAATTAGCTTTTTCAACATATATGTCTAATACCATTTCTAAATAACGAGGCTCTTCAAGCTCTTCAATATATTGAGATAATGTAAAGGTTTTTTTGTGATCCAAATATATCAGACAGCTTTCTTCTACTGAGTTTTCCACACTGTCTTGTGCAGGAGTCATATAACTTGGCTGATTAAAATAAGAAAGATTAGAACCAAGATTTTTAATATCCGCAATGATATTCAAGAAAGTGTTTATTATGTTATCAGCTTCATACTCTTGATACTTGGCATCAGTAAGCCCAAATTTGTCTCTCCAGTCAAAGGTAAATTGAGTCTTCTTGTTATCAACGAGTAACTTTAATGCCATAAATGCAAGAATTCTCTGATCATAAACAGATTCATTAATACCGATTCCTCGAAGAATATCTGCATATGCCCAATAGAAGTCACCTATCTTGTTTTCATCTTTTTTCATATCTGGTATCTTACTCATAATTTATCCTTAACTAGCAATTTTCTTTCCATTTTTTAACAATTTTTACAATATCAGCATCATCCATCATCGATAGTAAGCACATAATGTTATTTACAGCTTTAGGGTTTAGTGTCCCTTGCATATATTTTTGATAAGTTCCTGCCGAACAATGAATTCTTGCTGCCATCTCTTTTTGGGTAATTTTCTTACCTTCTTTTGAGACAATACTGCCGTGTATTGAAATAAATAATGACTTCATGTTCATTGCTCTTCCTATAAAATAACTATACTAATTATATCATAAAATAGTTATTTATCTCTTTTAAATAATGTAAATCATTATTATAGTTATTATATTTAGCATATAAATATAAATCATAATGATTTTTATATGTATTATTAGTATTATAATAGTGATTATACTATGAAATTTTTGAATTAATTAAAAAAAAATGATGTGTAATTTTTACTTTGATTGGACTATTACTTTAAAATAGTACATATTATAATGATAAAAATATTTATCACTATTATTGTACAATCAATAAAAGCAACTTGAAAAGGTCAATATATGGCAAAGAAGATTGAAGAGATACTTCCAAAGATTTTAAGAGATTTATCTAATGGAATAGCCATATCTACTGTTGAAGTTGAGAAAAAATATGGCTTTAGTGCAAGTGGAGTTAGAAATCATCTAAGAACACTAGAGCAAAGATTTTATAAGAATTGTTTCAAATATGATGGTAGTACAAAAAAATGGGTTGCTACGGATAGAGGATTTTTAACAAGAGAACTTTTAGAACCAGAAGAGGTAATTGTTTTAAACGGTATATATCGTAATAAAGATAGATTAGGTAGCTCTTTATCAAAAACACATGAAAATATGGTTGAGAGCTATTTAAAGAGAACTAAGAGCTATATTTTTAAGCAACATATAGCAGAAGATGTAACTGAAGATATGGAACAGGTTTTTGCCATATTTAAAAGAGCGATAAGTTCCAAAAATATAGTTGAACTAGATTACCCTTCAAAAGGTGCTTTGAAAACGAGAAGAGTATTCCCATATAAAATTGTGTACATAGAATATTATTGGTATCTGATATGTTATGAAGAAAACAAGAAAATAAAATCATTTCGTTTATCTCTTATACAATCTCCTCGCATACTCGATGAAGTGTATAAATATGATTTTGAAAATGTTAATTTGAGGCTAAAGTTAGCGATGAACGCTTATGTTGATTTTGAAGAGCCCATAAATACTGTTGACATTTTAGTAGCTAATCATCTTGTAAATCACATAGAGATAGCTTCATACTTTATGGCATGGAGAAAAACAGAGTATGTTACAGAAATTAATAAAGTAAAGTATAGAAGATTTGAAGTGAATACTACTAACCCTAACTATAATGATATTATCCCTACAATTTTAAAATATATGCCACATATGCTTGTTGAGTCTCACGATGAATTAAAAGAAGCGATTGAAGAAAGGATGACAATTTATCAAAATAGTTACAAATGATAAATATTTTTATCGTTACATACTATACAATACATGATAGGTTTAAAATATTAGACAAATAAACACATTTATAGAAGCAGAACTCTGTTTACTATAATTGGAAATTTTAATCTAGATGGAGGATTATAATGGCAAAGTTACAAAAAGAGTTCGGAAAATTTCATGAAGAAATAAAGCTCAAGAAATTTGATGAAAATAAAGATCTTAGAGAGAAAAGAGATTTACTTTTTAAAGATCTCAGAGAGGGTCTTAAAGACAAAAACATCCCAGGTACAACTAAAAAATTAACTTTCAGGGAAATTAATCAAGGTTCTTATTCTATGAATACGGGGATTAAGCCTCAAAACGAAGATTATGATATTGATATAGGAGCTGTATTTAATATAACTAATGATGAGTATAACTCCGCAGAGTTAAAAAAGCTTGTGAGAGATGCGCTAAATAAAGGAAATAGAACAGTTGTTTATAATCGTCCATGTTTAACCGTTGAGTATAAAACGGAAGATTATCATGTAGATTTAGCTGTATACTCTGAAAATAATGATGATATCCATATTGCTTGGGGAAAGGAGTTTTCGAGTGAAAAAATATGGTATAAGTCTGAACCTGAAGAGCTTACAACTTGGGTGTCTGATGTATCTACTGTTGATGATGAATCTGCACAGTTTAGACGTAGTGTAAGATATCTTAAAAAATGGAAAGAAAAACATTTTTCAGCGAGTGGAAATAATGCACCGCCATCTATTGGATTAACAATTCAAGCAAGGAAGGCTTTTAGCAGTTATGCCGCATATGATAATAATTATGACTTAACAGCACTAATAAGAGTTGTAACATATATTAAGCAGGAATTTTCATCAAAATACGATTCTGATTCAGAAGTGTGGAAAGAGAGTATATCTGTAGCATTACCTGTTCAACCCTATAAAAATGTTTATTATAAAATGTCTTTAACCCAGCAAGATAATTTTTATAATAAAATATGCGACTTATTAGAACTTCTTGAAGCTGTAGATGCAGAAGAGTCAGATTTTGAAGCTAGTAAACTACTACAAAAGATTTTTGGAACTGATTTTCCACTTGCAGATGATATAAGAGCTTCAGAAAAAGCTCCATATGTAACTACAGGTCAGAATGCGTGACAGAGGATGAGATTGATACTTTAGTTTCTAAAGTATCATTATCAATAGTATTATCATATAAAAAGTCAGAAGAAAATAAGAGATATAATTTTGCACTTAAAGGTAGAAAAAGAGTCTGGAATATTTCATTGGATTTTCCCAATGACTTTCCTAAAAGTTTCCCAATAGTAAAGCTATTAGATATGTCTGAAGTTGGAAAAGTGGCACATGTTAATTCTGTTTGTACAGTTTGTATAGAAGAAAGTGACAGTGTACTTATTAATCATTATGAAGCAGTAAAAGTTCTAGAACACTATCTAGAAGATATTAAAACTTCTTTGGATAATTTTAGCTTAAGAGCATATCAGTATCAATTAATGGATGAATATGAAGGGTATTTTAACGCTAGTTTAGTAGATAGTGTAAATTCATTTTACAAAGCCACTGAAACATTAGAGTATGTATATTTGAAAGTGACACAGGTTTTAAAGAATAAAGATATATTTAATAGGGCACAAAGATATGATTATCCTGCCCTTATTTTAGATATGGATAATCTAGCCCCAAAAAACTATAGTAATGTGAAAAATATTAATGCAACAACTATAAAAGCTATTCATATACCATTGTTTAAACAAATTCTACCACCATCAAATGCAGAAAAAATATCATTGAGTTATTTGTATAATATTATCAAAAATATCACTTCAGAGAATCGAAATATTTTAGATATATTTTTAACAAAAGAAAAAGAAAAAAGACAATTTTTTGTTCTATTAAGCTTACCAAGAACAGAGAATGAAAGAACACAATTATTATTAGAGTTTAGTTCAAAAAATAAATTAAAGCATCCTTTAACGGAACCCTCCGATGATTGGTTTATTGATTTATATTTTATAAACAGGCATAATCAAGAGTACTTACTTGAGAGGGGCGGTGCTGAAAATAGTTTACAAAATAAACATGTGACCATAGTAGGCTGTGGTTCAGTAGGTGGAGAAATTGCATATATGTTGGCTAAAGCAGGTATTGGTAATTTAACATTGGTTGATAATGATAAATTACATCCTGACAATATTTACAGACATAGACTTGGTGGAAATATGATTAATTATCTACCTAATAAAAAAACTGGAAAAGTAAAGCAATATAGTAAAACATTAGTATTAAAAAATTCATTAGAAAAAGATTTACCGCATATCAATGTTGATATCAGATCAAAAAAGTTTGAGCAAGTATTAGATGAAGATTTTGTAAATGAATCAGACATGATAATAGTCGCTATAGGTTCTCCTATGCCAAGTTTTACAATAAATGAAGAACTAAAAAAATTAGGAATTAATAAAGTAATTTTTTGTTGGAATGAACCAGCAAGTTATGGTGGTCATATAGTGCAACTGAACCTTCAGGAATGTTGCTTACAGTGTCTTTACACATCAGACGATACTGGAGAGTTAGGAATATCTAAATTAGCTTTAGTAAAACCATCTCCAAAGATTTCAAAAAACTTAACTGGGTGTGGAGGTGTATTTACACCTTTCTCATATTTAGATTCTTCCCAAACTGCTTTATTGGCATCTAAACAATGTGTTCGTGCCTTACAGACAGAGCTGGACTCCACTGCAATTAGCTGGAAAGATGAGGGAAATGGTATGTTAGAAACAACACAAAGATATGAAGATATTAATACCGTTGAGATGTCTTCTATCCAATGTTCAGTAAAATGCAAGGTATGTAATAATGGATAACTCATGGGAAATAGAAATAAAAGGCATTGGACTACTTAAGATATCAGGTGAGCTTATTGAACAATTAAAAGCATATCAGCAGCTCTCCACAGGTCAACTAGAATCTGGTGGTGTTCTTATAGGCAGTTTTTTGAATTCTGGCGGATACCTGATTATTAACAAATTTACTCCACCACAAAATAATGATAAGCAGGGTAGATATCTTTTTTACCGCTCAAATGAGCATAATAAAGTTGTTAAAATAATTTGGGAAAAATCAAGTCACATTTCAACATATGTAGGGTTATGGCATACACACGCTGAACCAATTCCTAGCTATTCTTCTCAAGATAAAAAAGATTGGAATGATACTCTTAATCAATCTGAATATGAGGGGAATAAATTATTTTTTTTTATCGTAGGACAAAGACATATAAGATGTTGGATGGGAATAAAAAAGATGTTTAGAAATAAAATAGAATTAATAGGAGAAATACATGTTTGAGAAATGTTTAGCACTACTTAGGTATATCTTTGATACTTATATTAGATTTTGTAAAAGTACTTATCCAATGATTAAGTATGGGGTTAGGCTCTTATTGGGTACTCCATTGTTAGTGGGAGGAATTAATTTATTGCTATATGTGCCTTTGCCAGAAGATGTAGATTTTAAACTAATGGATATATCATATGGAGAAGTATCATATATCTCAATAGGAACAACAATTATAACAACTATATTAGGGGCAATACTCATAGCAGTAGGCTTAATAATGGCTAAACAAAAGGCAAGAAAAACTTCAAAAGTTTTAATTACATCTATGTTGGAAGAATCTGCTGAATTCCCAGATGATATATTAACAGATATAGAAAAAAAAGATGCTCGTGAAATGGTAGTCTTAGGATTAGTAGAAACAGAGAACTATGTTAACCAGTCAATAAAGATGTTTAATGCTGAACAAGAAGTGAATATATATGATCGTTTTATATTGAATCATGATTGTAAAAAGGTTCTATTGGGAGGTAGAGCTAGAGTGCCTTTTTTGGTTGCTTATGGCAGTAGATTTAGAAATATATCTGCAAAAATAGTGTATTTCGACCAATTACATCAAAATCAAAAGTGGGAACTGTTAGATGATGTGAATGAAGATATATCAATTAATTATGAAGATATAGAAAGCATAGAAGCGAATAGAAATGGTGATATAGGTTTGGCAATAAGCTTCACAAGTCAAATATTAGATAGTCAACTCCCTCCATCCATTAAAAATCATACATTAATGATTTCATCAAGTGTAGAACCTACAAGAAATTTAATAAAGAATCAGGATAATCTGCAAAAAATATCACATGAAATAAAATCTATTATAGATAAGCTATCTGTTAAAATAAACTGTAAATATATTCATATGTTCCTTTCAGTTCAAACATCTGTAGCATTAGAAATTGGTAGAAATTATCAAGAGGGAATGCATAAAAACTTTATTGTGCATAATTTTGATGCAGTAGAGGGAAAATATGGTTGGAAAATTAATATTTGTAAAAATAAAATAGAAATACATGATTAAGTATATGGGGCTTTAACATGTCACTTATTCCATTTGCATATTCAACTCCATTAAAAAAACTTGTCGATGTAAGTGATGTGCCAAGTGGATTGTCTTGCATGTGTTTATGTCCATCATGTAAAATGAAACTTCTTGCCAGAAAGGGTGAAGTAAATGAACATCATTTTAGTCATTTTGATAAAGCTATCAATGATTGTAATTATTCTTACTGGGTCTCTGTTCGAGATATGGCAAAACAAATTCTTGAAGCTTCTAAGTATATTAAAGTAAAGTTAAATAGTATATCCACTTTACAGGTACCACCATACTCCACTCAATCAAATAGAATAGAACTTTTTCATATAAAAAAAGTACAAGGAAGTGACTATGTAGCAACTACATCTATTGGAAGAATTAAAATTTATCTAAGTACTCCAGAGCACACCAAGTTCTCACAAATAATAAAACAAGAAAGCTTTACGGATAATTTAGTTCTCAATATTGACCTATCTAAATATCAAAATTCCAAAAAAAGTGCTTTGGAAATACTTATTATAAATGACACAAAATGTAAAACTTTCTTATTACCTCGTCATCGATTAAGAGGACAAGAAGAGTCGTATATAGATGAGGATGATGAGCTAGAGGAAAAAGTAAGTAATCCTACCCCTACTAAAGTAAAACAGAGTGATGAGGATGAGATATTACAAAAACTGTATCTTGATAGAAGAAATATTCAAGCAGGAATGCTTAAAACGATAAGGGAGATGAAGCCATTTTATTACGAGAGTGTTTTTGAATGCATGCATATGAATCCTTCTAAAGATTTTGAGGTTGTTCGCAGTAATGGTATTATTGACTATGTATCCTACAAGGAAAGTTTTTTTGCTTCAACAAAAATAGGTATTTACAATATAGTGTATGTCTATGATGAGGATGAGTTTATTAAAGTGGCTAACACGACAAATAGTGATAACATATGTTATGCAATGGACAGATATCTCAATGAGTTGAATGAGGCAAATTTAGTATTTTAGATTGGTATCCTTTTCCTTAAGATATAAACTTGGAAAATAAAAAACTTCCCTACAAAGCCTAATATAACTATCACCATGAGCATCTTTTTTGACATTTCTCAAATCAATATACACATTATCCGGAACATGAATATTATGCAAATATCCTATCAGTATTTTAAAAAAATATTGCTGATGTTCTTGTTGATATTGAGGGTTATTCAGTATCTTTATCAGTCGCTGCTGAAGTAGTTCTTTGCTCTCATGTGCTTTTTCTAGTTTTGCTCGTGGGATGATGCTTATTTTTAGTTCGTATGAAAATTGTTTAGATAAAAAGTTAGTAAACTCTGTTAATGAACTTCTTTGACCTGGATATATCCATAAATAGCCTTCCAAGATATACATATTTGGAGTTTCATTTTTAAAGTAATCACAATATTGAAGAAATTTTACCGCTGGAGTTAAAGCTAATCGTATAGATCTAAATGTAATCTTTTTCGATTTGAATTTTTGTAAAAGTTTTTCATAATAACTTTGTAAAAGGTTGGACCTATAATCATCTTTTTCAAAAGCATTGAGGTATTTCTGAATAAGGTTTAAATTTGCATATTTATCTTTAACAGCCCCATCAATTTTAAGTACACCAGCACTCTCAAAATAAAGATGGACTAATAGGTTTTTGCCTTGTGTAGCATGAGGGAAAGTTGCGAGTAACTCTTCATAATTAGGTAATCTATCTAATTGAACACTTAACTTATCAATTTGAAAAAAATACTTTTGATAGTTTTGTATATGTGTTGATGTAAATAATACCCCTCGTCGCAATTTCAACCAATTTGAAAAATCAATAAAATGTTGATATGTGTGTTGTGACATTGCTTTTGCTATGAATGTGGCTTTTTTAATAAGAGCATTCTTGTAGTGACAACCTGAGCATATATGTCCAAATCCAGCAGAAAACTTCTCTCCACACATATTACAAATTCTAGTAATCTCGATAGAACATATTTTACAGAGTGGTCTCTTATCTAATTGATATGAAAAGGGTATTCTTCTATAGCCACAACCATTGCATGTTGGTAAAGTTTTATCATAGCACTTTTGACATAATAGTTTTTGTGAACCATCAATTAGAGTACGGTTAGATGTCGGTGCATCATTTTGCTTACAAATAGAGCACTTTCTATGCTGTGTGTAATATTTAGCACATGAATTACAGACTGAACCATACTTAGTAATCTTACCATTAGTATATTGAGTTTTTTTACATCTAATGCAAGGCTTATCTTTTACTTGACAAAACTTACAGATAGGAGGTCTTTGAGAATAGTAAATTTTTCTTCGCCTGTTGCACTTGATACATATTTTATAATGAAATAGATAGTGATAACATTTTTTACAATAGTGTTTTCCTTGATATCTATAATCCCAATCTGTTAAAATAAGACTACAATAATCACAACTCGTATTTTCAGGTAAACTATATCTCATATCAACTCTAAAAGTTCACTATAGAGACGATTAACTTCATCTTTAGCATTTGGCTTTATGGCATATTGCTTTGGATTTTCAATTTTTGAACTATCGGTTATTTTTAAAAATTTAGATAGATACAATATTGTTGGAGACATGGAAGCAGGCTTTGATGAAAAAACTTTGTTTGTTGTTTCTAGCTGCTGCAAAAGTTTCTTAATAGTCTCTATATCGGCTTGCAGAAATTGATAAGTCAGCTTCAATAAAAACTCTCTATCATCTATGCTCATCTTCTCAAAGACATGCATTATTTTACTTTCTTCCATATAGTGAATATCGAGATCGAGTGTCTCAAAGAAAAGATGATATTTCTTTAGTTTGTATATTTGTTGAAAAAATGGGATTATGCTTCTAATGGTCATAAACAGGTCTTGTAGCGATTGTGTGTGCAATGCTGGAAAAGATGTTATTTGTGTATTAAAAATGGCTTTATTGAGTATCTCTTGAAACTTAAGAGCTTTCCCATCGGCGGGTGTAGTTTCTGCACCTCTTAAGTCAAATCCGCATGAGCTACATAGGTATATTTTTGGTGTGTCATACTTTAAAAGTTGAGGAGAAAATATAATCCTACAGTTTGGGCATTTATTTAGAAGTTTGATCTTGTGAACAGGACACCCTATGTTCCATGCTAATCGCCATTGTCTTTTTAAATATGGAGTTGAATCACTAAGACATTTAGAACAAAAGTGCATTCCATTTGTTTGAGATAAACCTCTCTTACCTCTAGGAATTAAAAAATACCATAAACCTAACGGATTCAAAGGCTTATCAATAATTTTTTGGAGATAAGGCTCTAATGTTAAATTTTTAATCTCTTCTGGAGTAAGTGCTGTCATTTTTGCTAAAGAATAAGCTTGTTGTTTTGGTAAGTGTTTGTCTAAATCTTTGTTCCAAGCTTTATACTCTTCCCATAAAGCGATATAAAAGCTTCGTGGGTCACTTCCATTTGCAATTGAACTTCTTATGAGCCAAGAGTTAAGCGACTCATCACTAAAAACTTTTGGCTCAATTGAAAGTTTCATTTTAAATAGGTATCTCTCTAGGTGTTAGAGAGTTGGTCGGTTTAATCCATTTAAACTTATTGATAATTTCAAGAGTTATTTCCTCTGTTTCATTTTTAATGGCAAAAGAGGCACACTCTATTAAAAGTCTATGCAAGTTACCTAAATTACCTTGGGAAATCATATGTAGAAGCGTGGCTTTCTCTTTAGATGCAAGATTAGAAGGTTTTTTAAGTGGTAATCTTTTTTCAAATGCTTGCAGGAGTACTCTAAAATCTTTATTGAGTTCCCACTTTGATAATTTAATCAAGTCAAATCTGCTACTAAGTTGTGGGTCAGAGGTTAAAATTAACGAAGCCTCTCTTAGTCCAACACCTACGATAGGTATCATAAGTTTTGTGCCAATATTTTTAAGTGCATCCATCACATTGCGTTGCTGTTTAGAAGTACCTCTTAAAAAATGGTGTATCTCATCAATTATAAGTATCTTCACATTGCACTCTTGCATCTGGTGAAAAACTTGATGTCGCAGTTTTACAAGAGTATCTCCTGGATTAAATGGCGACCAAAAGGATTCTAATATAGAAGTATATAAATCTTTTACATCGGCATTATCAGAGGCTAGTGCTAAAATAACAGGTCTAACAATTACACTCATCTCGTTCTCATCTTCAATACCATAACTGTGATGTTTTTTCTCAAATGAAGAGATTATTGAAGTCTTACCAATATTAGACTCTCCAATAATTAAAAGATTCTGCATTCTAGGTTTTTTTGGTCTATCCATTAGTTGATTAAGCAAGCTGTGAATCTCTTTTATTTTCGGATATTCAATCAAAATATCTTTATGCATATATCGTATTCTATCTTTTGCATCCAATAAAACGATATCTTGACACTGCTCGTTTAGATGTTTATACACTATTTCCATTACCAATCCTCTGCTATATCTGAAACATCTTCATCCCAAAAATCATCATCTTGAACTTTTGGTACTATCTCTTTTGGTGGGGTCTGCTGAACCATCTCTTTATCTTTATTTTTGAGTCTCTGTTTTGCACGTCTTGCTTTTTTGCTTTTTTTCGATGCATCTTCTATCTGTCTATTTAGCTCTTCGTGCGCTTCTAGTATTTCAGCATTATTGATTTGTCTTGAACCAGACTCTCGTAGATGAGCTTTAATGGACTCCAATTCCCATAGAGTCATATCTGGCATTGATTGGTCTGCTGCTGGAATTTTAAAGTACTCTTGAGTTTCATCATTATAAAACCAAATAAATTTTATGTTCCGTGGATCTCTTTTAAAAATAAACCGCTTTTTCTTTCCATCATCATCGAGCATATTTATTTTTGAACGTAATAGATGGTCATAATAATTTATACCATCTATATTAACACCATTCTTTTGAATAGTTCTTTTAAAGATTGGTAAAAAATCAATAGTTACACTTAATGGGTCTGTAGGTTTTGGCATTAATCCAACTGGTGCATCTTCACCAAATACACCATCTTCCCAAAGTTGTTCTGGAGATAGATTGATTCCTGTATGTTTTCTCTTATGGTATATTTTTGTAATGAAAGTCACTAGCCATTTCTCAAATTCACTAAATGTCATTGATGAATGTTTATCTGAATCATACTCTTGGCGTTTTTGTATATTTGAAAATGTAGTACCTGGTATTTCATGAACTGCATTCATAAGAGTGCCTATTACTCTTTCAATATGCCCTCCAAAGTTAGATCTTCCAACGGGACGAAATTCGATATTTATTCCATGAGCTAATCCCGCAGCTTTAATAGCCTCTGCTCTAAAATCTGCACCATTATCGACATGGATAGTCTCCGGAAAACCCCAAACATCCCAATTAGAATCAATATCTAGTTCTAAAAGGAGTTTGTCTTTTGGAAGTACCACATTTGTAATACACATAGCAACAGAAGTAACACTCGGAGCACTAAGCGATAGATAATATCCAACAATCATTCGACTATAGATATCAATCGCTACCGTTATCCAAGGTCTTCCTATTGGTTCTCTGTGTTCATCATCAACTAAGATTAAATCTACAGGAGTATGGTCAATCTCAATAAGTTGCATAGGATAATCAGATTCAAACTTTCCAGGAACAGGCTCAAATTTAGTTCTTGCCATAGAGCGATTGCCTTGCTTCTTAAGTACCTCATATTCTGAGAGTTTGTGAATCCTATTTCTGATTGTATTTTTTCCCGGTGCAACAATCTCACGGTTTTTGCATTCAATGTTTATCTTGCGAATTACTGCTTGAATAGATGGTTTTTGTTTAGAAAGATAGTAGGTGCTAATAATATTTTGCATAATCTCTTCCGTTGCAAAATCTAGTCTAGTCTCCCCTTTCTTCCTTCCCGATGGTTTTGGTAGTAAACCGAGAAGAGTGCCAGTTGATTGGTATCGTCTTAGCCATCTATAGAGTGTCGTATAGTGAATATTAATTTTTTTTGCATGCTCTTCAATCTCTTTACGTGAGATATTATCAGATAATAGAGGTTCTATAGCTAGATACTTTTTTTGTATCTCTTGAAATTCACTATCTGTGTATTCGCCTATATCATTAAAGATTGCTAGCTTGATATCTTTACCATTTGAAATAGGCTTTATATCGCTTATTCGTAGTCTCTTTGCTCTTTTTGTTTTTATATCAATACCAACAACTTCACTAAAGTCAATGACACTAGAGATTTTATACACTTCGCTCTGATACTCAACATACTCGTTTTCTTTAATTTGAATACTGCTCCTATTGAGCTTTATTGATTGTACTTCTTCTTTATGCATCATCCCCTCCAAATGATAAATTATTGTTTACCCACACTATAGTCTGCTTATCAAGTATCTTACTAAAATCACATAGTAGTCTTTTATTTGCAAGTAGATTCCAAATGTGTCCTAAGCCCATGGATTTTTGTTCTTTAGTCACAAATAGATATTCAATAGCAGCTTCAACAGTTAGTGAACCAGAACTATTTATATAGGCTAGAATATTGGATTCGTCTTCTTCTTTATATGTAAGCCTTTTATACCTTTTAAGAAAAAGAATATTTTTTAAGTAAGGGGTTCTAATTCTACTCTCATCATATATTTTAAAAATCATATCATTTGCATTGGCGTATTGCATTGCAACTTTAAATTTAGGTTTAAGTTCTGCAAAATGCTTTTGTAATTTTTCTCTAGGTTTTACTTCGATTAGCAATGGTTTTCTTGGTCGCTTTAGAAGTGAAGCCTCTGCCTCTTTAAAATCAACTAGAAAATCGGGAGTATAAGTTACAGCTCTTCCGTTGTGGTTTACATATTCGATAGTAAGTGGTTGTTCAATAACATCATTAACACTATCATTAAACTCTAACAGTGTTAGTAAATCTCTTTCAAGTGTTGATTCAAAGGCGATGCTTTTTTGTTTTCGAAATGCAAAGTGACCAGATACACTACCGTATGTATAACCAATTTTTCTTTTTTTCATAGATATCTTCATTTGTCACCTCTTAATTGGCAATGTTGTAGCTTGTTTAGTTGGATATGTTCTATGTTGTAGCATGGTTTATAGGTATTTGTAGCAATGTTAAGTGGAATAATCATCTATAAAGTCCTTATTTAGTGTTATATTGTAGCAGGTTTTAGTGGAAATGTCAGCGGGAGTCATAAAGCCCGGATTGGTGAAGTTGGATTAGCGAACAACGGCATACTCTTCTTTGATGAGCTGCCATACTTTTCCAAATCTGTATTAGAGTCTCTGCGTGAGCCTATGCAGGAGAACAAAATACACATCTCACGTGTCAATGCAAAAGTGGAGTATCCGGCAAAATTTCTTTTTATCGGAGCGATGAACCCTTGTCCCTGTGGAAATCTTTTGGATGCGCATAAGGAGTGCCGCTGTAATGAACTTGAAATTCAGAGGTATAAAAACAGACTCTCTGAACCTTTTTTAGACAGGATTGACATATCGGTTGTGATGCAAAATGTAAGGGCTGAAGATAAGCCGAGTTTCTCTTCCAAAGAGTTGCATAAAAAGGTTGTTGAGGCAAATATTTTTAGACAAAAAAGAGGGCAGAAAAATTTTAATGCTAAGATGGCTGATAGTGAATTAGATGCGTATTGTGTGATGAGTGCAGCAGCAAATGAAACTTTGGCAATGGCCATAGAGCGCTTTCGCCTCTCTTTTAGAAGTATAAAAAAAGTGCAGAAAGTCTCTCGAACGATTGCAGATTTGGCAAGTTCTGAAGTGATTGAAAAAGAGCACCTGCTCGAGGCACTCTCATATAGAAGACGTTAGCTAGACGTTGTAGTAGGTAGCATCAGGATGATAGACCACAAGGGCTGACGTTGACTGCTCCGGATGAATTTGAAATGTCTCACTCAACTCGATGCCGAACTCTTCAGGTTTTAAGAGATTAAAGAGTGGACGGTTAAGCTCTAGATCTGGACAGGCTGCATAGCCAAAGGAGTAACGGCTTCCCTGGTAACGGTTCATGCGTACATCTGCGAGAGTGTTTCCTTCATCTTTTGCGATGTTAAGATCAAGTCGTATCTGTTTGTGGGCAATTTCTGCAAGTGCCTCCGCAAGTTCGACACCCAGACCGTGAAACTGATAATACTCTGTATAATCTCCACGCTCATATATCTCACGCTCTGCATCACTGAGTCTGCTGCCGGCACTTACACAAGTAAGAGCCAAACAGTCATGTCTGTCTGCATGAAAAAAGTCACTGAGTGCACGGTGTGGTTTTTTACGCTGTCTTGGAAAGCTGAAAATCTCTTCCGCTCTGCCGATAACATGTTCTAAAGAATCACGATTTATCTCATCTTCACTAAACCATCCTTCACTCTCATCAAAGATAAGCAGCGAGTTGTCATCGCTTCTGCAAGGCCAGTAACCATAGAGGATAGTCGGTTCAAAAAGCTTCTCTTCAATAAAACGCTTTTTGAGTTTTTCATAAGCTGGCCAGACAACTTCATCGAGCTGTTTTTCATATGCCTCTTTGCTCATGCCTTTAGAGGAGTAGCCCCAGCGGGATTTAAAGAGGAGTTTATGATTTATCCACTCAAATGCCATCTCTATCTGCTGGTCTGTCAGTTTTATTGCACGTCGTCCCCAAAATGGTGGCGTAGGAACCGCTACATCACGAGAAGGCATCTTAATCTCTTCAAAGGGAGGAATGATGTACTCTTTCTCCTCTTTTTTCTCAACTTTTGGAGCATCAGGATGCAGGTTTGTGTCCATATTGCCAGCTTCTATACGGCTCATCGCTGTTACTCCGTCAAAGGCATCTTTACAGTAAAATATAGGCCCACTGTAAGCTTTTCGGCAAAAATCATCAATGAAAGAGCGTGTGAGTGCCGCACCGCCAAGTAAAACTGGAATTTGAATTCCTTTTTCTTCCAGGGTTGTGAGATTTTCAAGCATAACCTGTGTTGATTTTACAAGCAAACCGCTAAAACCAAGCGCGGAGATATGTCCATCATTTAGTGTGTCAAGGAACTGTTCAAGGTCTACTTTGATACCGAGATTTTTGACTTTGTAGCCGTTGTTTGAGAGGATGATATCGACAAGATTTTTTCCAACATCATGGACATCTCCTTTGACTGTTCCAAGAACAAGTGTTGTGTCAACTGCTTTTTCTATTTTTGGCAGATAAGGGTTGAGGTAGTCCACTGTTTTTTTCATTGTCTCTGCAGATTGTAGAACAAAAGGAAGTTGCATCTGTCCGCTTCCAAAAAGTTCACCGACAACTTTCATCGCATCTATGAGAATTTCATTAACGATTTTCTCAGGAGCTATTTGCTGGCGCGCCTCTTCTACAAGAGGGATCATACGCTCTTTATCGCCGTCCATCAACAGTTTTGCAATTTTTTCTTCATTGCTCATAGCAAGATATTGGGCATCTTCGGCTTCGTTATCAACGGCCTCTTTAGAACTAAAAGAGTCAATAAAAGTAAAAAGTGGCTCGTGCCCGCGGTTAAAGATAAGATTATCACAAATCTCCTGTTCCTCTTTACTTATTCTGTTAATCGGAATGATATGTTTGACATTGATGATAACGGAAGTAAGTCCTGCTTTGAGACAGTGGTGTAAAAACATGGAATTAAGATATGGCCGTGCATCTTTATCGAGTCCAAAAGAGATGTTAGAGAGTCCAAGTGTTGTGCCAACTTCGGGATGTCTGCGTCTCAACTCACGTATGGCTTCGATGGTGTTGATTCCTGCATCGAGATACTCTGCATCACCGCTTCCCAAGGTAAAAGTAAGCACATCAAAGACGAGATCCTCTTTTTTTAGACCGTGACGCTCAGTAGCGAGTTTGATGATACGCTCGGCAACGGCAATTTTATTTTCAACTGTCTTTGCCATTCCTACTTCATCAATCGTAAGACATACAAGGGCTGCACCAAATTTTTTGGCCAGAGAGCAGACGGCATCAAATTTCTCTTCACCATCTTCAAGGTTCACAGAGTTAAGGATAGGGCGGCCACCTATGTTTTTGAGCGCTGTTTCGAGTCCTTTTGTCTGCGTGGAGTCTGGCATAAGTGGGATAGGGATTTTTTGATTGTACATTCCCATAACGGCATTCATATCTTTTGTCTCATCCCGTCCTGCAAAACCGACATTGACATCTAAAACATGTGCTCCTGCACGTACCTGTTGTTGTGCTACTGAGAGAGTACCCTCATAATCTTCTGCCAAAAGAAGTTCACGGAAAGCTTTTGAACCGGTTGCATTGCTGCGCTCTCCCATAAGAAGAGGTGCCGGCTGCTGCATCAGAGGAACGGTTGAGAAAAGTGATGCCAGTGAGTTCTCCTGTGAGCCGCTTGCTGCTTTTGGAGTGAGATTTTCTACACGGTTAACAAGCGCACGGATATGCTGCGGGGTTGTTCCACAGCAGCCGCCTAAAAAGCTGACACCGTCATACTTTAAAAAGTTCTCCTGCTTGTCTGCAAACTCATCCGGTCCCATTGGGTAGTAGGTATACCCTCCACGGTTTTGCGGCAGTCCGGCATTTGCGTGAACAGAAATCGGTTTTTCCCAAAGTTGTGAGAGGGTTTTGACATGCTTTTCAAGCTGCTCGGGCCCTGTTCCACAGTTGAAACCAAGTGAAATGATATTAAAAGGCTCCATAATAGTTGCAATTGTTTGCGCATCAGTTCCAATAAGCATCGAACCACTCAGTTCAATTGTTACGGAGACCATAATAGGAATCTCGACCTCTTTTTGGCGGCAGGCCTCTTCGCAGGCATGCAGGGCTGCTTTTATTTGCAGTGGATCTTGACAGGTTTCAAGCAGAAAAACATCAACGCCGCCATCTATGAGTGCTAGACAAAACTCTGTATACCCTGCGAACATTGCATCATAAGTGATGTGTCCCAAAGAGGGCAGCTTTGTTCCCGGTCCGATAGAGCCGAGACAAAAACGGGGATGCTCCGGTGTGGAAAATGCTGCACACTGTTTTTTTACCAGCTCGGCACCGGCTTTGGTAAGCTCATAAGCACGCTCACCTATTTGATACTCATCAAGAACCCAGGAAAAAGAGCCAAAAGTATTTGTCGTGATAAAATCTGCACCGGCAGTCAAGTACGCACTAAAAATATCATTCATAATATCAGGTGCTGTTACATTTAAGAGTTCATTACACCCCTCATTGTCTTCCCATGCTTCTTTTGAAATCTGGTCATCACGCTGTTGCAGCTGCGTACCCATAGCCCCGTCAATGATAAGGGGACGTTTTTTGATAGTTTTTAAGATGTATTGTTTTGTTGTCATATGCAAAATCTTTGTATAATATTGCTTTTATTTTAGCGAAAATGTTTATAAAAACTGCTGTATTTGAATCGGCAAAGAAATCTTTTAAGCAATAATAGAGATAAAGTGACGAAATAAACTAAAAAAGTATTGACTTTATTCGTCAAAAGAGTGTATAATGACGATGAAAATCAATAAATAAGAGAGGTTTAATCGTTAAAATGGTGATTGCATATATAAGACCAGATAAGAATTTTGCACCTGCACATGAACAATTGCAGTTGATAAACTCTTATGCTATGACGAACAATCTTGTTATTGATGATGAATTTGTTGATTACACATCCCAAAACAAGCGTCTCCAAGAGAGAAGCGAAGTAACAAAATACTTTCAGTCAAAAATCAGAACGACACTGCTTATTTATGATGTCTGGGTATTGACTACAAATATGGAAGATTTGATTCAGATGTTTTCCTGTCTGCTTAAAAATGAATTTAATGTTCATTTTATTAAGCAATCTGTTATAATGACACAACAGAGCAGTGTGATGCTTGTATTGGGATTGATGGATCAGCTTCGTCAAAGAGTTCAGAATGAATCCAAAAGGGTTATTGGTCGACCAAAGGGGAGTCGTTCGAATTCAAAATTTGATGTATATATAAATGATATTATTGCATTTATAAAAGATGGTAAAAGTGTGAGCGAAATGGCAAGGGTTTTAAATGTGAGCAGAAGTTCACTCAAAGACTACATAGAGTCACGTGAACTGAAGCAGGTCGCATTTGGATCACTGCTGCCTAAAGCGCCAAAAGATGCAGAAGAACAGGTAATCAATACAATTACCTGTCCAAATTAATAAAACGGGAGATTATATATGAGTGAAGAGAAAAAAGGTATAAAAATACCTACACCTTGGAGAATTAAAAGATATTATGTCTATGCATTGGCAACGGTTGTTGCTTTAGGACTTCCATGGATACATATTAATGGACATCAGTTTTTTATGCTGAGTTTTGATAAGATGAAACTAGATCTTGCCTTTGTACAGTTTGACATGCAAGAGCTTTATCTTATGCCATTTTTACTTATGCTTCTGTTTTTAGGAATATTTGGAATGACAGTTATGGGTGGACGTGTTTTTTGTGGTTGGGTATGTCCGCAGACTGTATTTCGCGTTATCTACCGTGACCTGATTGAGACAAAACTTTTACATCTACGTAAACGTATTGGCAATAAACAGCAAGATCCGGATATGTCAAAAGCAGAAAATAAAGTAAAAAAACTGCTTGCTATTCTCATTTGGACAATGTTGGCAATTGTTGCAGGTGCTGACTTTATGTGGTACTTTATTCCGCCAGAGACGTTCTTTCAGTATATTATGCATCCTGCTGAGCACACTACAATGCTTGGTTTCGTTTTTGGAATTGCTGCATTTTTAGTCTATGACATTGTAATTTTAAAAGAGAACTTTTGTGTCTATGTTTGTCCTTACTCTCGTGTGCAGTCAGTTCTGTATGATGAGCATACAGTTATGGCGCTATATGATGAGCACAGAGGTGGAAAAATTTATGATGATGATGAGCATGGCGAACATCATAAACTTGTAAACAAACAAAAAGAGCTGCAGGCAGTGGATCCAAGTGCTGAGTGTACAACTTGTGAGAAGTGTGTCACTGTTTGTCCTACACATATTGATATTCGTCAGGGTCTGCAGCTTGAGTGTATCAACTGTTTAGAGTGTGTGGATGCCTGTACAACGGTAATGGGTAAACTCGGCAAACCATCTCTTGTAACATGGTCAAGTGATTATGAGATTGTTGAGAGAAAAGGAAAAACTAAATATTTCCGTCCAAAAATTATTGCATACATTGTTTTACTTGTTGGTATTATGTTAGCGCTTGCATATATGGGTACAACAAAAGAGCATATGCTTCTCAATATCAACAAAGAGACAAGACTTTATTCCATCAGACATTATGAGAACAACAAGTTTGCGGTAGAGAACTCTTATATTTTTCTGTTACAAAATACAGAGGGCAAAGCGATGAAATATTACTTTGATGTAATCTCTCCAAAAGGGATGGAAGGTAAAATTAAGATTATTAAACCATCTAAACCGTTTAGAGTAGTTCCAGATGTTAAAAAGAAAAAAATCGTTACGCTCAAAACAACAGAGATGCTCGCGGATAACACAAGAAAAGATACAGTAATTCCTATTAAGATTCATGCATATGCACTTGACAAGGATGGTAAGCCAAGTAAAGTAATCTCTGTATATAGAGACACAATATTTATTTTTCCAAAAGAGGATGTCTTAGGAATTAAAAAGTAATAATCATACTTTAATCAAAAAAGGACTAAACTTCATTAATTTAATGGAGTTTAGTTTTGTTTAAAAAAATCGTCAAATCTCTCTTGTATTTTTTTCTTGCTTATCTCTTTGCAGGGTTTTTTATATTGCCTCTTATTTTAAAGCCGCAGTTGATTAAAATCATAGAAATGCAAACAAATACACAAGTTAGTATCAAATCGCTTGCTTTTAATCCCCTAATATTTAGACTTGCAATCAATGACCTTCGTCTTAAAAATCTTACAAATGAAGCCCTTTTCTCTTTTTACTCATTGAACCTGAATCTCAACCCTATATCCCTTCTGTATGGTGCTTTAGAGCTAAAAGAGCTCTCTTTGGTATCGCCGCAACTCTATTTAGTCTATAACAAAGACAAGAGTATCAATCTTCTTAATGTCCTGAAAAATAAAAAAGAGAGACAAAAAGAGGAGCCAAAAAATTCTGAAAAAAGTAGTATGCCAAGGGTGATTGTCGATAAGATAAAACTAGAGGGTGGTAGACTGTTTTATAAAGACTTTACACGTCCGACACCTTTTGCTTTCTCTTTGGAAAATATTGGCTTTACTCTCAATAATTTTGATACAAAAAAAATCACAAAAAATAGTGCCGATCTTCGTCTCTACTCAAAACTGGGTGATGGCGGTTTTATTGATTTCAAAAGCCAAATATTGAGTCTAACACCTTTTAAAATCAAGGGAAGTTTGGCATTTGAAGCCAGTAAACTCTACACAGAGTGGAAGTATATGCAAGATGTGCTGAAGCTTGAAGTAGCTGATGGAAAAGTCTCTTTTAACACAAAATTTGCGCTAAATCTCGATGATTTGAATGCAACAAAGATAGAAGACTTTAATCTTGCGCTTGAAAAACTGCGCATAAAACCAAAAGATAAAGAGAAAGATATACTCAACCTAGATATGCTTTATGTAAAAAATGCAAATATACTGCCCTTGCAGCAAGATGTCAAGATAGAAAAAATGGGACTTTACGGCTTGAATGTTAAAGTAAAACGTTCTAAAAATGGTCTTATTGACTGGCTGAATTATATAAAAATGCAGGGTGCTCAAAGTAATAGAACAAAAAAGAGTGCAGCTCAAAGCAGTAGCACAAAGCCATGGAGTGTTACACTTCAAGAGCTTGATTTGGAAAAGATTGCTCTGCGCTTTAAAGATGAAGCAGTCTATCCAAATGTCACAACGACGATTGATGAGCTGGATGTGCATGCGCAGAAGCTGACACTTTTAGGTCTGAAGCCTTTTGATTATCAGATAAAAGTAGCTTTGAATGGTTCAGGAGCATGCGATATTAATGGAACATTGGCACATAGAAATTTCAATCTTCTTGCAAATACAGCCTGTAAAAACCTTGACATTGCCCATTACAGACCTTACATAGAGACAGCCGCAAAAGCGAACCTGAAAAAATTTGACCTTAGTTTATCACGTGCATTTTTAGATTTTCAAGTAGCAACACAAGTTGCAGAGAATAACAGCAGTTTCGGGATTGCTGTAGAGGATGCAAATCTAAGTGTAAGAGAATTGCTTCTACGCAAAAAAAGTACAAAAGAGGAGTTGGTAAAGTTTAAAGATTTTACTATCAAGGGTATAGCGCTCAGTACTCCTAAAAGAGAGCTCTCTGTTGCAGATGTGGAGTTAAATAGATTTGTTGCGAATTTGGTACGACAAAAAAATGGTGTCATGAATGTTGCCGATATTGTTATTCCTAAAAAGAGCAAAAAATCTTCTCATAAATCAGCGAATAAAGAGAAAGCTTATAGTGTTACAGTAAAACATATAGCGCTTAATGGCGCAAAAGTAGGGCTAGTAGATAAAACGCTCACACAAAACCAAAAACATTTACTCGATAAAATCAATATAGCCGTGAATAATTTTGATATTAAAAAAAGAAGCTGGTTGCAATACAAAGCTTCTCTGCGTGTGAATAAAAAAGGAGTGATTCGCGCAGGTGGAAAGCTGAGACATACACCACTCAAGCAGAACGGATTTTTGAGTGCAAGAAGGCTCTCTTTAACTGATTTGACGCCTTACTTGCAGGAGAAAAGTTATCTGCGTGTTGATGACGGAAGGCTCTCGTTTAAAATAAAAGAGAGTTATGCCCACTCTAAAAAATATCCTGACTTGAGAATTAAGGGAGAGGCAGCGCTCAATTCCCTTTTTGTCAGCAACACAAATGATGCCAACTCTTCACTTTTTTCTTTAAATGAACTACGTGTGAAACCTTTTACACTGGAGCTGTTTCCAAACAGACTCTATGTCGATGAGGTAGATATAGACTCTTTTTATATTACGGCAGAGCTTGATGCAAACAAAACAACTAACTTTGCAAAATTAATGAAAAAAGGAACGCAAGCACAAGAACAGAAGCCGAAACAAGAGGTAAAAAAAGAGGCTAAAGCAAGTGCTTTCCCTGTTAAGGTTGTAAAAATAAATGTGAAAAACGGAAGTGCAGCTTTTAGTGATCTCTCTCTGCCTATAAAATTTAAAACACAAATTCATGGTTTAGAAGGCGCATTTTATGCAGTTTCAAGTACGCCCGGAGATACGACCTACGTAGATATTGATGGTGAAGTAGATAAATATGGCTCGACAAAACTTATAGGAAGTGTTGACAGTTTTAACCCAAAAGAGTACACCGATTTGAATTTTAACTTTAAAAATCTAGACCTGCATGCGATGAGCGGTTACAGTGCTTCTTTTGCAGGCTATGAAATAAATTCGGGAAAACTTTATTTGGATTTGGGTTATGAGATTATGCACGGGCAGCTTAATGCTACGAACAATATCATGATAAAGGAAATAAAACTTGGCAAGGAGCTTGAGAGTGAGGATGTGAATCATCTTCCCCTTGGTTTTGTCATAGGTTTGTTAGAAGACAGTGAAGGTATCATAGATATTGATATGCCGATTGCAGGGAATGTTGATGCACCAGATTTCAAATATGGCACTTTGGTTTGGAAAACGCTGGGTAATCTTATCGCTAAAGCAGTGACTTCTCCATTTAAATTCTTAGGCTCAATGATGGGACTTGACGGAGAAGATTTGGAGTTTATCGCTTTTGAATTTGGAAAAAGTGATATTACACCGCCACAGCGTGAGAAGCTTGATAAAATTGTCAAGTTGATGCGAAAACGTCCGAAAATCAATTTAGAGGTGAGTGCTGTTTATGATGATGTCAATGATTTAAAAGCCTTGAAATTACAAAAACTGGTTGCGATGGTTATCAAGAAAAGTGGTGATGAAAATATAAAAAATTCTAAAAATGCATTAAATATTGATATGCTAGAAGATGTTTATGCTCAGTTGCGTAAAGATGATAAGCTTGAAAAACTGCAAGAAAAACTGCAAAAAGAGTATAAAGATAAAGATGCGTATAAGAGAGCATATCAAAATAGTTTAATTGAACTCTGTACACAAATACAGCCTGTAAGTGAACAAGATCTAAAATTTTTAGCAAATAAAAGAGCTGAAGAAATTCAGACGTATTTAGTTCAAGAAAAAGCGCTAGAACCGAGGAGAGTGCTAAAATCTGGGCTTGTTAAGCTGCATAAGGCAGATGAAAAAGTCGTAAAACTTACACTAAACATAGAAGTTCAAAGCGTAGGTAAATAATTATTTGCTATAATTGCACCTCTTATTTATAAAAATTTAAAATAAAGGTCTCTTATGGCATTCTCACCAGAAAACAGAAAAGGTACCATGTCGGGTATCATTTTTGTTGCGATTTTTGCAGCAGCAGCAACTTCTATCGCGCAAATTTCTTTTATACATAACCTTGGAATTTCTCCACTTGTAATCGGTATCGTTCTTGGTATCTTTTATGCAAACACACTCCATCAGCATATTCCTAGTGAATGGGGAACAGGTATTACATTTAGTGGTAAAAAAATTCTTCGTTTTGCAATCGTATTTTACGGCTTTAGAATTACATTTCAACAAATTATGGCAGTAGGATTGAGCGGTTTTACAGTTTCGCTTATTATGCTTTCAACAACATTTTTACTTGGAACATATCTTGGAGTCAAAGCATTTAAAATGGATAGAGACACATCTATGCTGACAGCTGCCGGTGGTGCAGTTTGTGGTGCAGCAGCTGTTCTTGCTACTGAACCGGTTTTAAAAGCAGAAGGTTACAAGACTGCAGTTGCTGTTTCTATGGTTGTGCTTTTTGGTACAATCTCAATGTTCTTGTATCCTGTTTTATACGCATCTATTATTGAACCGGCACAGGGGTTTTTACATATGACACCTGAGCAGTTTGGTATTTATACCGGTGGTACGATTCATGAAGTTGCACAGGTTGTTGCAGTTCCTGCTTCTATCCCTGGTTCACCTGAGATCATGGCGAATTCTGCGGTCATTGTTAAGATGACACGTGTTATTATGATTGCTCCTATGCTTATCGTTTTAGGAATTTATCTCTCAATGCAGGCAAAAAAATCTGGTAAAGCAGGTGGTAAATTACAGCTTGTAATTCCTTGGTTTGCAGTTTACTTCATCGGTATGGCAGGATTTAACTCACTGGATTTGGTAGCACATCCAATTGTAGGTGTAATTAACCAAATAGATACTTTTCTTTTAACAATGGCAATGACAGCACTTGGTATGGGAACAATATTTTCAAAATTTAAAGGACTGGGATTAGCACCAATTTACACTGCCGGTTCAATGTTTATATGGCTTGTTATTGGTGGTTTCATTGTGACAAAAGCGGTAACGGCTGTTTTATAATTTTGTAAAGCTCGCACTCTCTTTTAGAGCACTTTAGAAAACTATTTGAAAAAAGATTATATAATCTATAAATAGAATTTTTAAAGGAGCCAAAAAGAGATGTCCCCACTTCCAAACACACTGAACTCTTTTTGGTTATGGCGTGAAGTTTATGCAAAACTCGGCGTCTCCAATCCTGCTTACAAATACTGGAAGAACACCCAAACACTCAAACTCAATAACAAGTACATTTTTATTCAAAAAGATACGCTTCCAATAAAACATGCATATGTACAAGAGGTTTTGACAGACCTTTCCGGACATCTTCCAATTAAGTATGCATCAGATCAGCTGCATGTAAATGAACATTTGTTCATAAGCGATAAAATGAAGCTTCACAGGGAGTTTGAGTATAAGTTTGTAGAAGATGTAAAGTTTGTAAATATGAAGAAATTTTTTCGTGAGAACGGTATAGAAATTGGACGAAATGCTATTATTCAGCTTGGAAGAATGAAAGATTTGGAGATAACTCCTGAGGCTACTTTTTATAATTTAAAAAATGATTATGGCTTAGTGGTGTATAACTGATGGATATGTTCTTCATAGAGTTTCGTGACCCGCTCTTCTCCATAATCATTTTCTTTACCATAATTTTTATCATAACTTTTTTCTCTTACTGGTGGGGGCGTTACAGGCGTACTCAAGATTCCAAACATCTTGACAGATTTTTGCGTCAATTTAAAGCACTTCCGTCAAAAGATGAGCTACAGGTATTGATATCAAGTGGAGAATTGTCTGAAAAATCGTGGCTGCTTTTGGCAAATTCCTACTATAAAAATGGCGATTATGAAAAAAGTATAGAAATTTATAATGAGATACTCAATGTTGGCAGCAGTGCAAATGCAAAAGAGACGATGTTTCTGCTTGGTAAAACATACTTTAAAGCAGGTTTTTTGGAACGTTCCAAGCAGATTTTTTTAGAGATACTTAAATCAAGTCCCAGAACACCGCAGGCTCTGCATTATCTTCTTTTGGTTTATGAGTATATGCGGGATTATAAATCTGCTTTAGAGGTGTTGGAGCCACTGGATGAGTTGGATGAAGATATCGCCTTGGAAAGAGCCTACCTGCAGGTTTTAGAGATTTTAAGCAGCGCACAGAGAAGTGAAGAGCAAAAGGTAGCGGATTTATTGGAGATTTATCAGGAGAATCATCAACTGAGTTATACTATTTTTGAGTATATCTTTCGTATTGATGCTAAAAAAGCATGGGAAAATCTTGATATTTCAAAGAGTGAACTGCTTGCAGAAGTACTTTGGAGTTGTGATGTAAAAAAGTTGAATTTAGATATAATTTCAAAAAATGCTTTCCTTCGTGAGCTTTACAGTGCCCGAGGAAATTTGAAGCTTGCCAAGGGAAGCTCGGTTTTTGAGCTAGATATACTCATTAAACTCAATGGCAAAGCAAATGCAACACTCAGTTTTGAGTACATCTGCAGCAACTGTAAAAGTGTTTTTCCCTTTGCTTTTAGCCGTTGCAGCGCATGTCATGCTATTGACACGGCTATGGTAGAGTGGAATGTTAGTAAAGATTACAGTAAGGATTTTGGTGAAGAAAATAACTCTTTTCAGTGATGGAAGTGCCCTTGGAAACCCTGGCCCCGGAGGTTATGGTGTTGTACTGCGATATGAAGACAAAGAAAAAGAGCTCAGTGGTCAAGAAGCCCATACAACCAACAATAGAATGGAGCTCAAAGGTGCTATCGAGGGCTTGAAGGCTTTAAAAGAACCTTGTGATGTCGATATTGTCTCGGACTCTTCTTATGTCGTAAAGGGCATTAATGAGTGGTTGAGCGGTTGGATAAAAAAAGATTTTAAAAAAGTAAAAAATCCAGACCTTTGGAGAGAGTATATAGAAGTGGCAAAACAGCATAAAGTTCATGCGATTTGGGTTCGCGGCCATGATGGGCATGCTGAAAATGAGCGTTGCGATAAACTTGCGCGTGATGCGGCACAAAGAGCAAAGGATAATTTGTAAATGAGGATAGTATGCATAAAGAGATAGAGACGTTAGAAGAAAAATTAGGATATGAGTTTAAAGATAAAAAGCTCATTATCGAAGCGCTGACACATAAAAGTTATAAACAGCCCTACGATAATGAGCGCTTGGAGTTTTTAGGAGATGCTGTTTTAGACCTCGTAGTAGGTGAGTATCTTTTTACAAAATTTCGGGATTCTGATGAGGGGAAACTCTCAAAAATAAGAGCTTCGCTTGTGAATGAGACAGGTTTTGACAAATTGGCACGGGCACTGCATTTAGGTGATTATATCTTGCTCTCAAATGCAGAAGATAACAATGGAGGCCGTGAAAAGTCTTCACTGCTCTCCAATGCTTTTGAGGCAATCATGGGTGCTGTATATCTTGAAGCAGGACTCAAAACAGTTGAGAAAATTGCCATCAGACTTATAGAGACAAACCACGAAGAGATATCTCTGGCTTCTCTTTTTAGAGATTATAAAACAACACTGCAGGAGCTCACGCAGGCACGTTTTGGCATTACACCAGAGTACAAAGTGATTGCTTCACGGGGCCCCGACCATAAAAAAGAGTTTGAAGTGGCTGTTTATATAGAAGATAAAGAGTACGCAAGAGCAGTCGGTAAAAGTAAAAAAATAGCACAGCAAGAGGCTGCAGAATTAGCAGTAGATATACTAAAAGAGGAAAGATAGTGAACAGTTTTGGAATGAAATTACGATTTTCAACATTTGGTGAGTCGCATGGTAAGGCGCTTGGATGTATTTTGGACGGCGTTCCGGCTGGTTTAGATATAGATGAAACATTTATTCAAAGTGAGTTAGATCGACGTAAACCGGGCAAGAGTGAGTTTGAAACAGCGAGAAAAGAGGCTGACAAGGTAGAGATACTTTCTGGTGTTTTTGAAGGCAAAAGCACAGGTACGCCGATAGCTATGATTATTTACAACACAAATCAAAAGAGTAAAGATTACTCAAATATAAAAGATGTCTTTCGTCCAGGACATGCTGATTTTACCTATTTTCATAAATACGGCTTGCGTGATTATCGTGGCGGAGGAAGAAGTTCTGCCCGCGAAACTGCCGCTCGTGTAGCTGCAGGTGCTGTTGCAAAATTGATGCTGCGTGAGCTTGGGATTGAAGTGCTGAGCGGTATTAGTGAAGTGCATGGCATAAAGGCTGAGAAGTATGACTACTCTCGCGTGAATGAGAGTATTATCTATGCCCTTGATGCAGAGACAGAAGAGGCACAAAAAGCAGCGATTTTAGAGGCAAAAAACAGACATGATTCTGTTGGTGGTGTCTCCCGTGTACTTATTAAGGGTGCTCCCATTGGACTTGGCCAGCCGCTCTATTATAAACTTGATGGCGTGCTTGCAGATGCGATGATGGGTATTAATGCAGTTAAAGCGGTTGAAATTGGTGATGGAGAGCTGAGCTCACGTGTTTTAGGCTCGCAAAACAATGATGCCATTCGTGCTGGTGGATTTGAATCCAATCATGCAGGTGGAATTCTTGGCGGTATCAGTAACGGTGATGATATTGTACTTAATGTCTACTTTAAACCAACGCCTTCAATTTTTCAAGAGCAGCATACGATTACAACTACAAATAAAGAGGTGGATTTTGCACTTAAAGGCAGGCATGACCCTTGTGTCGCTATTCGCGGAACTATCGTGTGTGAGGCAATGGCCGCACTTGTTATAGCAGATATGCTGCTTTTAAATATGGGCTCAAAGATGCAAAGCGTCGTTAAATATTACAGTTAGAGTGCTACATTGTTCAAAGTATTACCTCTTTTGGTTATAATTGTATAATAATTTATTATAGGAGTAATTTTGAATCTTAAAAGTTTTTTGTTGGAATATGGAGAAAAAGTTCCAGGATATGATGTTACAGTTGTCAATGAGAGAGAAGCAAGAGCAGCAGCTGGAATACTTTTCGCATTGGGTATGATGGTAATTTTTGTCGGTATCGGTTATGGGCATATTATAGTGGCACGGGTGTATCTAGCATTCTTATTTCTTGATTTTACAGCAAGAATGATTTCTCCAAAATATTCTCCCTCTTTATTGTTAGGAAAGTTTGTTGTTAGTAATCAAAAGCCGGAGTATGTCGGCGGACTGCAGAAGCGATTTGCCTGGACACTTGGTTGGCTTATTTCTTTGCCGATGCTCGATTGGTTTGTGCTGCATTGGGATATTACCTTTTATAAAGTTTTGATTTGTGTACTTTGTCTCACTCTAATGTTTTTAGAAAGCGCATGGGCCATATGTGTAGGTTGTATGATTTATAAGCTTATAATACGAGAAGATCCAACGTATTGTCCAGGGGGGACATGTGAAATACGAATCAAAGAACCAATACAAATGTTTAATCCTATGCAAAAGATTATTGCAGTTTTAGCAGTTATCGGGCTTATGGTAGGAGTTTATCTTTTTCTTGCCAAGACGGAATCGAAAACATTTTTTGGTCAGTTTTTACATGAACATATCTTAACAAAAGAACAGCTCAAAAAAGAACAAGATGAGAAATTCCAAAAAGAAGCAAATAAAGAGTTTCAAAATGATGATTTTTAAGGCAGTAAAAGGGAAAGAGTAGACTACTCAGTCTGCTCTTTAATAATTTTTTTAATCATTCCCTGAGCCTTTTGAAGTGCTTTAATGGATGATTGGTCTTCAATATCAAGCGTGCTAATCCAGTTTTGTACCCCCAAAAATCCCATATGTATTTTGTTTTCACCTTTCTTCTTGTAAAGGTAAAATGAGCAAGGTGCCCAAGCACCAGCTTCAGGATGATATTTTGATACAGGGTAGATAACATCAAATTTACAGATAGAGTATGTATGATAAAAGTCATATTCATGGTAATCATAATCATCAAATATATCCTCTTGGAGATTCATGTAGTTTGGAAATAAAAATCCCAATGGCTCCATCTCTCCCTCAAATTCTGTTTCAAAATCGTCAATATAATCATCAATACTTTCACCCTCGTCTAAATCAACAGTAGCAGTAAAATTCACTTGCAAGGGTTGACCATTATGCGAGGGCTTAAAGTAGAGTTTTTTGAAATGACCATTGGGCATTGCTTTTCTCAGCGCCTTGTGTACAAGTGCAGCGTATGCTCTCAAATCTGTGTCAGTTGAAGGAATTCGTGAAGCTCTTGCCATACCATTAAAAGTGAGCGTAGAGATGTTCATACTTCCATCCTTCTCTTGCCATATAGACATAGTTAAAGGTGTTAATGCACCAAATTCAGGATATTTTTTTATAAGTTTAAAAGTGAGTTCACTGTTAGAAAATATTGCAAGGCTATAAACCTTATAGTAGAGCTTACCAAATCTTTTTGAAAATGGATTGTTCATGTCATTGTTGCCAGCTACACTTAATCCTACTGACTCAAAAGCAGCTTCTATACTTTTTGTTGTTACTTTCTTATCTTTGTTTGCTGTTGTATATATTTGAACATCTTGTACTGTCGCTTGGGCATTTGCTGTGAGCGCAGACAGAGCAATAAATAGTGTGACTATATATGTAAATAATTTTTTCAAATTTCCCCCTTAAAATATCATTTTATCTAACTTTAACATCATTTATATATAAATAATATTAATAGATTTAGATTTTTATGATATCGCCAATCTTTATAATTGCTGGACCGCTGATTACTTTGGCAAAAATTCCCCTGTCATTTTTAAGGAGTTTTGGAAGTTTGGCATTTACACTTGAAAGACCCTTGCAGAGAGTACAGTTTTGTGTAATCTCTAAAACTGTATCTCCTACTGTCAAGCTCTCCCCGGGAAGGAGATGGTAAGGACTTACGTCTACCAGAAGATTTTCCCCAAGAGAACCTTCTTCAATCTCTATATTGTTCTCCTGTGTAAGCTTATAGCTCTCTGTTGCTGTGATAAGAATTGCGCGTTGTGTGTCTTTTGCATAAAATTTATCACCAATGATTCCTGCCTCGTCAACTTGAATTTCTTGAGGTGTTTCTCTTGTTTTATTTTTATTATTTTTTGTAATAAAGATTTTTGTCACTTTTCCCTGCATCTGCTATCCATCCAATTATATCACTATTTTCGCAAAGTCTATTATCATTATGTAGGCAGTGTCATAGAGTTTGAAAAAAGAGTAGTTGAGAAAATCATTATTGATTTTGAGATTAATATTTTAGTGTAAATTTAAAGAGGCAGCCAAGAAGCTGCTCTTTCAAAGAGCTAAAATCAAAATTATTTGATTTTAGCTTTTCCTTTGTACGCTTTTCCATGATTGCTCATTGCAACAAGTTCAATTTTATCTTTTTTTGCTCCAATACCTTTAAATTCAAATTTAAAAATAGGGTTTTTAGATAAGAACTGAGAAGTTGAAAAGTCAGCTACAGTTTCACCATTCACAGTTGCACTAAGGTGCGTAATAAAGTTTGCATTATCTCTACTTCCTGTTTTTTTCTCTGCCATATTGTATGTCATTGATGGGTTTTTAATCAATGCTTTAACTTTAACAACACCATTTTTAAATTTTGCTTTTGCTTTAATTCCAGCCATTTTATTTCCTTAATAAGTTATTTTTTAATTATCTTGTCTATATAAAAGGATTAACCTTCACATCCACCAAGAGCAACATCGAGAGTTTTTTGAGCAGCATAAAGTTTACCGTCATTACCTTGAGCTACTATAGTAATAGTTCCAGAACTAGCCATTTTAATTTTGATAGAGTATTTATTCACACTGTATTTATTAACATCTACAACCATTACAGCAGCTTCAGGGTTAGCATTTTGGAATACTGCAATACTTTTAACATCTTTTTGTGTTGAAAAATCAACAGGAATAGCACCACCGTTACTTGCAACATCAGGAGCCTTTAGTTTTACGCCTTCCATAGTTAAAGAGTTTGAACCATAAAGTGCTTTTATAGCACTCATTACACCCTCTTCAGTTACTTTCTTACCGTTCATCACATTTTTCGTAGCCCATACGGCCGGCTTTGATTTCCTGAAATCTTCCGCTCTCACACTTGCAGGAACCGCAGCTAAAGCTACAGCACCTAAAGTCATACTTAAAAATTGTCTTCTTTCCATCATTTTTCCTTTTAGAATTTATTTACTTTTGCTGATCATATAATCAACAACAGATTCGAAATCATTATCTGATAAATCAGAACCGCCTTTTGGAGGCATGCCATTTATACCATGGATACCATTAGAATAAGCTTTACTTTTTCCTTTACTTATAATAGCTGCCCATTCAGCTTTGTTACCAAGTACTGGGGCACCCATACCTTCAGCACCATGACACATTGCGCAGTTTGCTGTATATGCTTTTTCGGCATTAAAACCTGTGTTTTTCACTTTTGGTAAACTTCTTACTTGAGACAAGGGTGGATGAAAATCGCTAATTCCACCATTTTGAATGTAAACTACTTTTGCAGTCGGTTCTTGACAGTTTGTCATACATCGTGATGCTGGTTTTTTAACATTATATGTTTGTCCACCAAAATTATGGGGATCAGCATAATATTTACGAACATTTTCAGGACCCTTTGGACCATAGATATCAGGTTCAAATCCATATCTATTTGGCATTTTTATTTTTAAAAAACTTGCACGATTAAGTATGTAATCATCATCGACTTCAACACCGTCTATTTTCATTTCATTTGCGTTAAGTATAAATGCAACCAAAGAATAAACTTGGTTATCAGTTAAGCTGCCAGTAAACGGATGTGGCATAGCATCTTTAATGTACCACCAAAGTGTGCTTGCTTGTGGCCAGTATGAACCAAAAACACGTACTGGACCATCTTCATCAGGCTTTAGTCTTTGGTTTGTTAATGTTTTTTGTAATTCATATGCATTACCTTTAGATAATGCTGGATATCCACCACCACCTGAACCAAAGTCACCATGACACATTACACATTTTGCATCATAAATATCACTACCTTCATCTGCTGTACCTTCACCTTCAGGAAGACCAGTACCATCAGGCATTATATCTGTGTTCCATGCAGCGTATTCTGCTGCTGTTGGGACCCGACCGTAATGGATTTTTTTTGCATCTTTTGCAACTTGCTCATTAACATCGTAAAGACTTGTCTTTCCATTAATAACAGGATAAGAAAGACCTCCATCTATACCTTTTTTTGTCTGTACAGGCGACTTTGTTGGAGAAACGTTTTCCATACATGCGGAGAGTCCCAATGAGAGAACAGCCACTGTAGAAACTGACACGACTATTTTTTTATTTATTTTGAACATTGTTACACCTTCCCTTCAATAAATAATGGGCCTTTGCCTTTACGGTCAAGTTGAGAACGTACCTCGACATGCGTTACTTTCCCGTCTTTTTCAACTTTCCAAGTCTCCACGGCATTTCTATGATAAACTGCTTCCACACCGACAACTAGTTCTTCTTGATCAATTGTTGGTTGAATATTTCCATCATCATCCCTAGCGCGAGAAGTCAGTAAAAGTTCTTGGCCTTCTTTATATGTGTGCATATAACTCCAGCGAGTCCAACATTTAGGCAGAATTAAGCCTTTTAATTTAGCTTCAACATAGTTTTTACCACCGTCATATGAAAGATCAACACCAGTAATAGTTCCCATACCAGACCATGCAAGACCTTCGATTTCTACAATATCACCATCTTTTAAATCTGTCCAGTCAATTTCTGGACATGGAGATGTTACTGTTGAGTTTACTTCATTTGCATAGAAGTGTTGGATTGCTTTTCCAGTTGGTTTAAGAACTGTATATTTAGCAGTCTCTTCTTTACAAGCCCAAGGACCATTAGCAAAGTCTAATCTCCTTAACCATTTTACACATAAGTTGCCTTCCCAGCCTGGAACAAGTAAGCGGATTGGGTAACCTTGTTCTGGTCGCAGTGCTTCACCATTCTGCCCCCAAACAATCATAGCATCATCTAGAACTTTATCTATAGGAATTGTTCTACCCATATGCGAAGAGTCTCCACCTTCTGCAAGCATCCATGTTGCATCTGGTTTTAAACCCAAGTCCGCTAAAATATCTTTAATATAAACACCAGTCCACTGAGCGCAAGACATAAAACCTTTTGCAAATTGTAAAGAGTTATATTGTGGTCCTCTCCACTCTTGGCCGCCATTAGCAGGGCATTCAATAAAGTGTGTACGAGTTACACTTGGATAGCGTTTAAGTTGTTTCATTGTAAGTACAAGAGGTTTATCAACCAAACCTGTAATCATAAGTCTGTGCTCATTGGGATCAATTTGTGCTACACCACCATGACAACGGCTAAAGAATAATCCATTTGGAGTAATTATTCCACTTAAGTCTTGTATAGGCGTAACTGCAATAGATGCTCTGTAGTTACCAGAAGAAAGAAGTTTTGAGTATCTTCTAATCACATTATGCTCATATTTTGATGGCATTCCATAAAGATTTTCAGTTACAGGATTTCCCCATTTTGTTCCCCAAATAGTTGGTTCCAAAATAACAGGGTCTCCTTTTTCCGAAGCTAGAAGAGATGTTCCAGCAAGAGCAGTAGCGGAAAGTGCTGCTGTTTTTGCTAAAAAGTCTCTTCTGCTATTACTTATGCTCTTTGTATCAAAAGAGTCTAAGTCTTGTTGAGATTTTTTAATATCCACAATTTTCTCCTTAATAAGATTGTTTATCATATTTATATTTATATCACTTTGTAAAGTTTTTATATATACAAAGAGTTTACTCTAGCATTATGCCATTTTTTGCTTAACAATAAATAGATGCAAAGGCTATTATACAAAATTGTGAGATAAAAATATGATATTCTTGAGACAAATAGGAAAGGATGTTTCAATTTGTAACCATTGAAAAATATAAATAATAATAATATTTCTTTAAGTAATTCTTATAATAATAAGGGGTTATTAAGTATGAAAAAAACTTATTTTTTTACGATTCCCAAGATGAGATACGTATCTTTTATTTCATCAATATAGAAAGGAATTACTAATCCCTGATGCTCAATATCTCTGATATTTTCATCATCAAAATAGAGAGACTTTTTAAATTTTTGTATTTTTGTCGGCATGTTGAGAATAATTACGTCAAGATACATTTTAAAATTTTTGCAGGCTGCAAAATCTTCTGTTACGAATTCTAAAAGAAGTGCTTTGAGTTGTTGTTCAAATGTCTGTGTGCAAAGGATTTTCATTATTTTGCCTTTCCTTTGAGCCAAGTGGAAATTTCTTGGGAGCAAGGATAGAACTCTTTTACAGAGCTTTTATCCTTTTTGTATGCTTCGAGAGCTTTTTGCATGGCTTTTTGTGCTTGTGTATCAATCGTTGTATTCATAAGGACTACTCGTCATCACCATCGTCATTTTCTGCTTTATTGCTCTCTTGTTCTTCAGCTTCACATCCTATTTTTTCACATGTTGCTTTACTTATTGAAGAAATCTTTTTTTGAATTAATTCAACTTTTTGGTCATCGTCAGCCATATCAAAATCTTCATTATTTGATATATACTTTTTCAACTGTGTCATTTCGAATGGATTTCCATGTTCATACACAATTTCGCCACCATGTTTTCCTTGAAGAAGAGTGACTGCCATAACTACAATTGTAAGTAAAATACCAAAAATTTGAATACTGCTTTTTTTCATTCTGCATCCAATTATTTGTATAAGCGCAACAATTGCCATGGCAACGGCAAGATATCGGCCTAGATTTCTGTGATCTAGTAGTTCGGCTTTGCCGGCAGCATCAAGATAGTTATAGATTTCAGGACCGGCAATCTTCTCTCCTGTGTACCAAACACCTATCATAGCAATTGCTGCAATAAGCGCAGCTCGTGCAGAAATTTTCGACATTGTCTCTGTTTTGTTAATCATGTAAACAATCCCGAAAACGGAAGCTACAATTGGAAGAACCATAGCAAAATGTACAGTCGCTGGGTGTATTATCATAAAGTATCCTTTGTGTTGTGTTAAGTTTTTACGGTAAATTATAATACAAATATTATTATCACTTTTTAGTTATATATAATAATTTATTATTTTAAGCTCTGCTTTATATCTACTTTTTGTCTATAACGTCTTTTGCAGATTTTATGGCATTACCCAAAGCCTCTTTTGCTACAGAGAAGGCTTGAATACCCATGCGTTTTGCCTCTTTTGCTTTTGGTGACTTAAGGGCAAAGTCTGCTTTTTTTACTGCGAGTTTTGCAAATGATGAAAAACGTTCTTTCATGACTTCGGCTGTCTCTTTAGAGATATGAACAAGTTCTTCCAGATCATATTTCATCTCATTGTTGATATCAAGAAGAATTTTTCGGATAGATTGAGAACTCTGGGATGCCTGAGTAATAACCACTTGGGAGAAGAGTGTGTCTGTCTGATTGAGATCTTCAATGATGGTGTCATAATCTTCTATAAGAATATGTTTGGCTTCTATAGGTACAAATGCAAGGCGTTTCTTAAACCTGTCTATAGATTGGATGAGTCCTGCACGCATCCCTTTGAGTGTCGCAGAGAGGATTTCGTCTGCTCTGTTTGGTGTTGCTTCGGAAACATCAATGGCAGTTGCTAAAATAGTAGAGAGAATTTTACGCACACGAATAGTGTTGAGTGAACCCTCTTTAATAGATTCAAATGTTATCTCTTTAATAAGCTCTTTGGTTGTCTCTACAATCTCTCCGTCTCTCTCTTTTTCCAAAGCGGTAATGATGGCAGACTCTACCATCTCAGAGAGGATGTCATAGAGGTCGATAGACTGGAGTTTTATCTGATGGAGTTTTACAAGAAGAGTGTTATCTGTGCTGAACTCATCTTCAAGGGCATGAAAAACATCATACTTTTTCTCTTGAAGTTCTTCAGATTTTTTCTCTAAAGCTCGCTCGATTGCCTCTTTTTGTTCAAGGAGTTTTTCAACATCATCCTCAAGATTTTGTGTCTCTTTGTCTATAAAAAGATTTGCTATATTTTTAATCTCTTCAAGAGAAAGATGCTCTTCGTCAAGTTGAACTTCTTGTAGAGCAGAGACTACTCTTTTTTCAACTGTTTTGTATCGTTTGTTATATGCTTTTTCAAGCTTTTTTTGTAATTCCTCTGATTTCATTGCCAACTCCTTACAGTACCATTTTAATATCTTGATGTTTTTTGAGTGCATCAAAGATAAATTGTCTATCATCTTCATTGTGCACCAACAGATCGAGATTCATGCTAATAAACTTGCCTGTTTTTGATTTGTTGGATGCAGTCAGTGTATGCTCTCTCTCGTCAATAACATCTTTGACTGCTTTTTGAAGAGCCTCTTTTTCGCTGGCAATCACTTTATAACACCAGCTACAAGGGTATCCAATTTCGAGCTTTTTCCCTTTAAGTTTATCGTTTAAAGTCTCCACTTTTTCCTCCTGATTTTGCTTCAAGTTGTACATTGCGGATTATCATCCCTTTGTCTATTGCTTTTACCATATCATAGATAGTTAAAAGCCCAACAGAAGTACCCGTGAGTGCTTCCATCTCAACACCGGTTTGACCTGTGAGTTTTGCAGTGACTGTAAGTTTAAATCCTGGCAAATCTGCTAACTCTGCTACATCACAGTTAATACCTGAAAGATTGAGAGGATGACACATCGGAATGAGTGTACTTGTCTGCTTTGTTCCCATAATTGCTGCGATGACGGCAGTCTGCAGAACAGGCCCTTTTTTTGTTTTTTCACTTACGATGGCATCATAAGCATCTTGGCTCATCTCTATAATACCGCTGGCTACGGCAACTCTTGTTGTATTGCTTTTATCGCTGACATCGACCATTTTCGGTCTTAGGTTCTCATCTAAATGTGTTAAGTTCATGTTAAAATCTTTTTGCTTTTTTAATATTATAGCGAAGAGGTGTTAATTTTATAATAATTGGAGTGCTTTTTTGTAATCCTCTGGGTGATTCATATTTAAAAAGGCTTCATTGTCATCAAAATAACAGTAGTTTGTGCGAGAGTTTTTGAGTAAAAAGCCAAGTTTATGGTTCTCTTCTTTTTGCATTTTTGCAAACTCTTTGGCAAGACTTCTATGGTAAATACCGCAAAGGGGCTGCATGCCCTCTTGGGTTTTGGCAATAGTTGCATCAAATCCTGCTCTGTCTGCGTGAATAAGTTTGCTGATTATATTTTCATCTATAAAAGGAGCATCGACACTTAAAGCAAAAAAAGTATCTGATTCGAGTTTTTTAAAGCTTGCCAGAAATCCTGCTGTAGGTGCAAAAGTAGAGCTGTTTTTATCATCTTCTATAAAGTTTGCTGGAAAGTGAAAGTTTGTTTTGTCTTTGCAGGAGATATAGACGTCACTGAAGAGCTTTGAGAGTCTCGCATATTGATACTCAGCAAGTGTTGTATAAGAAGCAAACGGAAGAAGTGCTTTGTCTTCTCCCATGCGTGAACTTTTGCCACCTGCAAAGATGACACAGGGGATAGCAATCATTTAGATAGAACGAGGATCGGTAATGTACCCAGTGATGGCAGAGATCGCAGCGACCGCTGAGTTTGCGAGATAGACTTTCGAGCTGCGTGAGCCCATACGTCCGACAAAGTTTCTGTTTGTCGTAGAGATGGCTACTTCATTGTCTCCGAGTATTCCCATATAACCACCAAGACATGCACCACAAGTCGGATTTGAAACAACACCGCCGGCGTCGACAATGATGTCAATGTAGCCTAGGTGATTTGCCTCACGCAGGATTTTTTGTGTTCCCGGTGTGACGATAAGACGGACATCAGGATGTACTTTTTTGCCTTTAAGTATCTCTGCTGCTACTTTTAAGTCAGCTAAACGGCCGTTTGTACAGCTTCCGATGAAAGCCTGGTCTACTTTGATTTTATCTGCTACAGCCTGAACGACTGAGTGACCGTTTGATGGCAAAAACGGGTAGGCGATAACGGGATCAAGATTGGCAACATCTATCTCTAAAATTTGAGAGTAACTTGCATCGACATCGGAGTAGTGCTCCTTTGGTCTACGTGCCAAATCTTTGTCAGCTAAAAACTCTCTAGTTATATCATCAACTGCGACGATGCCGCTTTTTGCACCCGCTTCAATCGCCATATTACACATAGAAAATCGGTCGTCCATCGTTAAATGCTCAATTGTACTTCCTGTGAATTCAAGTGTTCTGTAGAGCGCACCATCAACACCAATCATACGGATAATCTCTAAGATGATGTCTTTTCCTGTTGTATGTTTTTCTGGTTTCCCAGAGAGAATAACTTTAATAGACTCCGGTACTTTGAACCAGTTCCCACCGCTAATCATAGCGAAGGCGAGGTCAGTTGAACCCATACCGGTAGAAAAAGCTCCTAAAGCTCCGTGTGTACATGTGTGAGAATCAGCTCCGATGATAACATCACCCGGAACAATAAGTCCTTTTTCAGGAAGGAGGGCATGCTCGATTCCCATATCTTTTTCATCAAAAAAGTTTTTAAGATTATGTTTTTTTGCAAAATCACGAGAAATTCTTGCCTGATTTGCAGATGCAATATCTTTTGCAGGAATAAAGTGATCGAGAACGATTGAAAAACCATCAGGATTTGCCAGTTTCTCTGCACCGCTGAGATTAAACGCAGAGATGGAGATAGGTGTTGTAATGTCATTTCCGATAACCATGTCAATAGGAGAGCGTACAATCTCACCCGCATAAACCTCTTTGCCGACATGCTCAGAAAATATTTTTTCAGTTATAGTTTGACCCATAATGTAAAACCTTTATAGTTGTAAATAATTCCGCGATTATAACATAAGTGCCAGACCATAGTAAATGGCATATTCAACAACATTTAAAAGGTTTAGATTCAAGGCAAACTTTGGTTGGCGATGCTGGCATCGTTAGCCTAAGTTTAACGCAGAAGATGAATCTTTTAAATGCTGCCCTGTGGGTGAAAAAAGAGATAACAATCTACTGCGTTAAAAGCCCTTGAAGCTACCAGTAGCTCCTGCAGACTTTCGCCTTGCATCTTATTATCTCTTTTTTCATTGAGCTATGCCATTTACTATGGTCTGGCACTTAAGTGCCTTAAGCCTCATATTTCATTGCTTTTTTACTCAGCTCTGTTGAACAGATAAAAAAGGAGATAAAGAGGGGAGAGAAGTGAACGTTTTGTTCTGTTGTCGTTTCAAAAATTTTAAATGTGAAGCTTTCTGTATCTTCTGAATTTTTAGGTTTTACTGTGAACTCTACAGGAGCGAGTGTTTTGAGCATGTTTATAATGTGCTTTTTCTTTTTTGGAGACTTTATCTCTGCTAGGTTGAGGCTCTCTTCTCCTGCCTCACGCAACTCAGAAATCACTGTATGCAAAAGTTCCGATTTGTCTTTAAAAATAACTTTATTCCATTCAATAGTTGTATGGTCTGAGATAATCTTTGTCCCTTTTGTAAGCGCATGTTGTTTTTTCTCTTTAATAGCCTCCATAAGTAGCAGTAAAAAGTTTAAACCGCCGACATTTTTTGCAGCTTGGCTGATAAGAGTATGAAGATTTTGTTTTTGTTCTTGGGTGAGTTCATTGAAGTTACACATTGTTTTATTCCTTTATAAAGGAGATTATAACATTATTGAAGACAATTTGAATTCTTAAACGATATATAAACTCAGTTTGACTTAAGCAAATCATAATGACAAAGCTATTATCATGTCAAAAGTAAAAGAAGACAAAAATTGTCCTATTTAAAAATTTAACCTAATAAGAGGTAAATAAATATGCAAGTTTATTTAGATAATAATGCTACTACAATGTGTGATCCACAGGTAGTAGAAGTAATGCAGCCATTTTTCAGTGAATTGTACGGGAATCCAAGTTCACTGCATAAGTTTGGAACTGCGACGCATCCATACATAAAAAAAGCGATAGATCAGGTTTATACAGCACTCAATGCAAGTGATAATGATGACATTATCTTCACTTCATGTGCAACAGAGTCAAATAACTGGGTTTTAAAATCAGTATTTAATGACTTAATCGTAGGCAGTGAGAAAGATCATATCATCACGACAGAAGTAGAACACCCTTCTATTCTTACAACATGTAGATGGCTTGAAGAACAAGGGGTAAAAGTAACATATCTTCCTGTAAATGATCAAGGCATCGTTGAGCCCCATACTGTAAAAAGTTTCATCACAGAAAAAACTGCACTTGTAAGTGTTATGTGGGCAAGCAATGAGACGGGAATGATTTTTCCTATTAAAGAGATTGGTGAGATTTGTAAAGAAAAAGGTGTTCTTTTTCACTCTGACGGTGTTCAGGCTGTTGGTAAAATTCCAGTAGATCTGCAAGATGTACATGTTGACTTTGTTTCAATGTCTGCACATAAATTTCACGGTCCAAAAGGTGTTGGTGCACTTTATATTAAAGATTCACAGCCACTTTCTCCACTCCTTCACGGTGGTGAGCAGATGGGGCATCGCCGTTCAGGTACACTCAATGTTCCTTACATTGTAGGTATGGGAAAAGCGATAGAGCTTGCAACTGAGAACATTGAAGAAAAAATGGCTTCTATTCGTGCAAAACGTGACAGACTTGAAGATGCTCTTTTGGAACTCAGTGATACTTTTGTAGTAGGAAATCGTGAGAACCGTACACCAAATACCATTTTAATCTCTATTCGCGGTGTCGAGGGAGAAGGGATGCTTTGGGACTTGAACAATGGTCAAATCGGTGCATCAACCGGTTCGGCATGTGCATCAGAAGATCTTGAAGCAAATACAGTAATGCTTGCAATCGGTGCAGATAATGAGCTGGCACATACGGGCATTAGACTCTCACTTTCTAGATTTACGACAGATGAAGAGGTTGACTATACTATAGAACATTTTAAAAATGCAGTGGCAAGATTGCGTGCAATCTCCTCTTCATTTGCAAAAGTACAGCCAACTCCAGGTGGAAAAGCCGGTGAATGTGCAATGCCACATCATATGGCACATTAAATCGCACTTGTGCGATTGGGCTTCCTGCCGAAGGAAACCAAGTGTTAACGCAAATAATGGAATTACTTCCATTATCGTAACAAAAAGGGAATAAAAAAGGTTCCCTTGAAATTTTTGAAAAAAATTATAAGGAAATAGATAATTATGGCAAAAGACGATTTATTAGGCGCATCACTTTGGGATGCGTACTCAAACAAAGTAACAACTTTAATGAACAACCCACAACATCAGGGAGAGATCACTCCTGAGGAAGCTGAGGGGCACGGCAACAAGCTTATCGTTGCAGATTTTGGTGCAGAAAGCTGCGGCGATGCAGTAAGACTTTACTGGGAAATTGATCCAAAAACAGACAAGATTGTAAACTCTAAGTTTAAATCTTTTGGTTGTGGTACTGCAATCGCATCAAGCGATGTTATGACGGAGCTTTGTATTGGAAAAACAGTTCAAGAAGCAGTAAAAATTACAAACATTGATGTTGAGTTTGCACTGCGTGATGATCCGGAAACTCCGGCAGTTCCACCACAAAAGATGCACTGTTCTGTTATGGCATATGATGTCATTAAAAAAGCAGCAGGTCTCTATCTTGGTGTTAATGAAGAGAGTTTTGAAGATGAAATTATCGTATGTGAATGTGCACGTGTTTCTCTTGGGACTATTCAAGAAGTCATCAAACTCAATGACCTGCACACGGTTGAAGAGATTACAGACTACACAAAAGCGGGTGGTTTTTGTAAGTCATGTATCAAACCAGGCGGTCATGAAGACAGAGAGTACTATCTTGTTGATATCTTAGAGCAGACGCGTAAAGAGATGGATGAAGAGAAGATGAAAGCAGCAGCTGATGCACAGGCAAACGGTGCAGGAGCTTTTGAAGATATGACACTTGTACAGCAAATTAAAGCTGTTGATGCAATCATTGATGAAAATGTTCGTCAATTTCTTGTTATGGATGGTGGAGATATGGAGATTATTGACATTAAGAAAAATGATGAATATGTTGATATTTACATCAGATATCTTGGTGCATGTAATGGTTGTGCTTCATCTGCAACGGGGACACTCTATGCAATTGAATCAACACTCAAAGAGAAACTCTCTCCAAATATTCGCGTTTTACCTATCTAACTCTTATTTTTGCAGTAGATTTCCAGCGTGAGAGGAAATCTGCTACAATGCTCTTATGTATAAAAAAATCTACGAAAATATCATTGATGAACTTGTTGAGAATGGCTATATAGTCATAGAAAATGCACTCCACAAGCAACTCGCATCCGAACTATTAGACAAAGCAAAACAATCAGACAATTTTAAAAAAGCCGGCATTTCAGCAAGTAATGAGAAGCATATAGACGGCAGAAGAAGACGCGATAAAATCCTTTGGCTCGATGAGGACAATGACTGCGTGAGTAGATATCTTGCTTTTGCAAACGGCTTGCGTGAATATCTTAATCGTTCTTTGTATCTTGGACTCAGTTATTATGAGGCACATTTTGCAGTGTATCAAAAGGGTGATTTTTATGAGAAACATCTCGATGCTTTTAAAAACTCTAAAAATCGGGTAGTTACGACGGTTTATTATCTTAATGATGTATGGAGTGAGGAGGATGGCGGGGAGTTGCTTATTTATGATAAAGAGGGGAATTTTATCAAAAAAGTGTACCCTAAAGCGAATACTCTTGTAGTCTTTATGAGTGAAGAGTTTCCTCATGAAGTACTTCCTGCAGGCAAAGAGCGTTATTCTATAGCCGGATGGTTTCGCATAGATAAAAGATGAAATTTGTTGTATAATATTGTTATAGGATATAACAAATGAAACATGTTTATGTAGCAAGACAACCAGTTTTAGATAAAAAGTCTAATATATGTGCCTATGAAATTCTTTACAGAGACTCAAATCAAACAAATAGAGTTGAGAATGACCGTTACGCAAGTGCTTCGGTTATCAGCAGTGTACTCAATCGATTCGGAACAAAAAGAATTTTAGGTGATAAACACGCTTTTGTAAAGATTGATGAGAAGTTTCTTCTCAATGACATTATATTTTCCATTCCAAAAGAGTTTTTTATTTTTTCCATTTTCAGTAGTGTGAAAATGAGTAAAAAGATTGTTGAGAGAATAGAGCAACTGCATGCCAAAGGGTATATTATAGCCATTGACAACCTTGCGCTGACAGAGGAGGCCATGAGTGAGTACACTCCTCTACTTGCTCATCTCTCATATTTTAAAATTTTCATTGACAAGAGTGTAGAACTCAAAAAAAGCATACAGACGCTTCATGCCAAAAACATCAAAGTTATCGGTGTAAAAATTGAAGATGAAATAAACTTTGAACTCGCCAAAGCCTTGAGCTGTGATGCCTTTGAGGGCTACTATTTCGCACAGCCGAAGATTATGGAGAATGCAGAGTACAATCCGACACGAATGGCCGTGCTGCGTCTTTATAATATTTTGATGGAAGACAGGAATATTGATGAGGCGGCAGATGAGTTTGAAAAAAATCCGGAAATCACTGTACAGCTTCTGCAGTTCATAAACTCTGCAGCTTTTTCCTTCAGAAAAAAGATCTCTTCCATTCACCATGTGATTGTGCTTATTGGACGTATTCAACTTGCAAAATGGTTGATGCTGATGATATATTCCAAATCAGTTTCATCAAGTTTTGAAGTCTCCCCTTTGATGTTAATGGTGAAAAACAGAACAGAACTTATGGAAAGAATATTAAAAGAGATACGACCTGATGCCCGTTCCAATATGCTTGGCGAAGCTTATATGGTGGGTGTACTTTCATTGATGGATACGATTTTTTCTATGCCGCTTGAAGAAATTTTGCAAAACATTAATATCTCTGATGAGGTTAAAGATGCACTCTTGAACGATGCAGGTTTGTTTGGTGAGATATATAAGGTGGTTCGAAGTGTGGAAAAAATGGATATCAATACAATTGTAGATTTTGAGATGAAATACAAACTTGCGCCGAATAAAATAAAAAACATTATTATGACAGCCATTGAAGAGGTCGCAAAACTGGAAAACCCTAGCGAAAATGAAGAGTAATCTCAGTTCCTCTGTTTTTTTCTGATTGGATTGCAAGAGTGTAGCCATACTCTTTGACGATGGAGTCAACAATGTTAAGCCCGACGCCAAATCCTCCGGCATAGGAGTTTGCCCGTATAAAACGTTGAAAAATGACTTCGAGTTTCTCTTTTTCTATGCCAATACCTTCATCTTTTATTGTAAAATTGTCTGCCGTTGTTGCGATGGTAATTGTTGTGTTTGGTTTTGAATATTTGATGGCATTACTGAGCAAATTATTGATAAGCATTTTTGCTTTTGTCGGTGCAATGTTTAGCTCACACGTTTGAAGGTCAGCTTTGAGTGTTATTTTCTTCTTCTCCAAAAGCTCACGGAAGTAGTCCAGATCTTCTTTGACAACGGTATCAAAAGAGAGTTTTTCAGCAGCTTCGCTTTTTGTGTCAAAACTTAAAAAACTTAATGAGGAGTAGATATCGTAGAGCTGTTTTGTGCTGATAGAGATGTTTTTGACAATCTTTTCATCATACTCTTTTTTGGATCTGATGCGGGATGTACTCATCATAAGTGCGGTTATGGGGGTGTTGAGTTCATGGGTTGTGTCTTTGACAAAGTTCTCTATTTCTTCCATTTTTTCTTTGATAGGTTTTAAAAAGATGTAGGACAAAAAGATAGCAATAAGGATGATGAGCGTTCCTGTAATGATGACGGCATAAGCAATTTTATTTTTTATTTTTTCAACATTTTTGACACATTCATTACTCTGTACCACCACATACTGTACGTTCATATGACCTGCTGTACGCTGTGAAACAAGGGTAAAAACTCCTTTTTTCATGTAAAAATCATTTTTGAAATTAACTTTTTGTACACTCATGCCATAGAGCAGTTTACGATTTTTGTCATACAGAGCTATGGCAGCGCGTTGAAAGCGCTGCAGCTTAAAAGGGCGTTTTTCCATCTGTGAATGGATAACTTCTGCACTGATAAGGTCAGCAATGTGATTCATCTTGTAAAAATTGGCACTTTTTTCTACGGCTACCTGAGAGGTATAAAACCAGTAAGCGGCAAGTGTTAAAAAGATGAAGGAGCTGACAAGATAAAGAGCTAAAAAGGAGTAGAAAGATTTTTTCGTTATCTTATTCATAAAGATAGCCCTCACCACGGATTGTTTTAATCTTCTCTTTTCCTATTATCTCACGCAGGGTCCGTATGTGTGAACGTAGTGTTGCATCACTTGGCATAGAGTCAAAATCCCAGATATTTTGTATGAGCTCTTCATTGGATATAAGTCGTGTTCTGTTTTTTAAAAAGTAGGCAAGCAAGAGGGCATCTTTAGCGCCGAGTGAGATAAGTCCCTTTGGGGTTTGAATCTCTTTTGTCTGTGGATTGAAGCTCATATTTTCATTTATTGGTTCCTGTTGTGTTGTGTCTATGTGAAAAAGACGCTTTGTACTTTCTATGCGCAGAGCAAGTTCTTCAAGTTCAAAAGGTTTTTTGATGTAATCATGTGCTCCTGCATCAAAAGCTTTTTGCAGATGCTCGGTGTCTCTGTAGGCTGTAATGAAAATGGCCGGCGTACTGTTTGAAAAAGAGCGCAGCTCTTCAAGCAGTTCTAAACCGTTTTGACCGGTGACATTGATGTCAAATATGAACAAATCATAGCTCTTGTTCTCTAAAAGTGTATAGACCTCTTCAGAGTTAAAAGCGTAATCAACGCTGTAATCTTCACGCAAAAAGTCGAGTAAAATATCGGATAAAACCGGATCATCTTCCATAAGTAGTATATTCATGGTACTCATTTTAGCATAAGAATAGACTTCTTGCAAAACCCCTTGAATCGATTAAACTTGTTAATCGTATAAAATTATGATACGATTATAAGAAATTATCGTATCATTGTAGGACATATAGTATGAAAAAATGGTTATGGGAAGATGAAAGATATCCAAGTTTTCCTTATCAAGCGCAAAAATTAATAGATGCGATAGACAATACCGCTAAAAAAATAGGTCAGCTTTCTGCTCTCATTACTGTTTTAGATAAAGGTAAAGAGAATAATATTGTAATTGATACTTTGATTGAAGAGATTATATCGACCAATGCTATTGAGGGTGAATTACTTAATTATGAAAGTGTACGCTCATCGGTACGAAAACGTTTGGATAAGAATTTTACTCTTGGTGAAGATAGCTCTACACATCATACGGATGCTCTTACCGCTCTTCTTATGGATAGCTCCCTTAACCATGAAGAACTCACACTAGAACGATTACATAAATGGCACGCAGCACTCTTTGCAGGTGGATACTCCTCTTTGATGGGCGCAATTAATGTAGGAGTATTTCGTAATTATGATGATATGGAAGTGGTATCAGGTGCACATACAAAAGAAAAAGTACACTATCGTGCTTTACCTGCTCAAAAAATTGAAAAAGATATAGAAAATCTCCTTGACTATATCAATAACAGTACGGAAAATATATATATAAAAAGTGCTAAGGCACATTTATGGTTTGTGAGTATCCATCCCTTTGATGATGGTAACGGCAGAATCGCGCGGGTTATTGCTGATTATATCCTCTCTAAGGGCTTGAACTTTGAGTACAAATACTTTTCAATTTCATCAGCAATACAACTTGATAAAAAAGCTTACTATGAAACCTTAGAACAGAGCCAAAATTTGCTCTATAATAGAGAGTATGATTTTACGAAATGGATAGGGTGGCATATTAAAATTCTAAGCGATTCAGTTGATTTAGGTCTTAAAAAAGTTGATATTGTCGTTCAAAGAGCAAGATTTTGGAACAGGGTAGATCAAGAACAACTCAATACCAGACAAATAAAAGTACTCAACAAGCTTTTGGAGTATTCTAAGGATGAATTTGAAGGAGGACTAAGTACCAGAAAATATATGAGTATGACAAAAGTTTCAAAACCAACTGCTTTTAGAGATATGCAAGCGTTGGTCATTCTAGGCTATATTAAACAAATTGAAAGAACTGCTGGTCGAAATGTGAAATATGAACTTGCGATTTAATAAAGGATAAGCTCTTATTGGGAGAGGGCGGATTATATTACCTTCGCGCAAGAAGTTTACTATATAATACTGGCATGATTATAGAAATAAAAAATATAGAAGATGATGCGTTTAAAGTCTATCATGCGCTGCGTGACAAAGGGATTTTAAATGACGGAAGTTTTATTGCTGATTCCCCAAAAGTGGTCAATCTCATTTTAGAAAAAACAGATATTGTAATTCAGAGTATTTTGGCAACTCCGGAGTACTTTGAAGAGCATAAAGCACTGCTTGCTTCACGCAACATTCCCATAATGTATGTAGCAAGCAAAGAGGATATGGGCAAGATAGTCGGGCATAAGCTTCATCATAATTGCATGATGCATGCGAAACGTCCACGAGATGTGACTTTAGAAGCGATGGGTGAGCAGATTTTACTGCTTGATAACATCACTTCAAGTGAAAATGTCGGTGCGATTGCACGGAGTATGGCAGCACTTGGGGTAGATTCCTTTATGCTTGGAAAAAGTTCTCCTCATCCTTTTAACAGACGGGCACTACGGGTTTCGATGGGCTATGCTTCAATGCTGAAAGTGCATGTGTATGAAGAGTTAAAAGAGAGCATCCATACTTTGAAATCCTTGGGCTACACTATCTATGCCGCGGAAGTCAACGAGAATGCAAAACCGCTTGCTTCTGTCAACCCAGAGGGAAAATGGGTGCTTATTATGGGGCATGAAGGCTTTGGCATAGCAGATGATATTTTAGAATTATGTGATGTGGTGGTAACTGTTGAGATGCAAGAAGATGTAAAAAGTTTCAATGTTGCCATTGCCGCTTCAATAATGATGTATAATTTCAAGAAATAAGAGGTACTTTTATGAATTTTTCAAAACTTCCACTCACGCAAGCAATGCTTACAAATTTAGATACGCTCGGCTATAAAAAGATGACACCCATTCAAGATGCGGCACTTCCTGCTGTTTTAGAGGGAAAAGATGTAATGGCCGAGGCAAAAACAGGTAGCGGAAAAACGGCCGCTTTTGGCATAGGTGTTCTGCATAATCTTGATGTTAAAAAGTTTCGCGTGCAGTCTTTAATCCTCTGCCCGACACGTGAGCTTGCCGATCAGGTAGCAAAAGAGTTACGCAGGCTTGCACGTTTTGCGCATAATATTAAGATTTTGATGCTGACTGGCGGGGAGTCATTTGGAAAACAGCTCGGCTCACTTTCGCATCAGGCACACATTGTTGTTGGAACACCCGGTCGTGTACTCAAACATCTCAACAAAGAGAGTCTGGACTTGAGTAATTTGAACACTTTTGTTCTCGATGAAGCAGACAGAATGCTTGACATGGGCTTCATCGAAGAGATAGAATCTGTGCTTTCCTTTATGCCAAAAGAGCGCCAAACTCTGCTTTTTTCCGCGACTTATGACGGGGAAGTTAAAAAAGTGGCAAAGGAGTTTCTGCGTGAGCCTGTCATTGTTAAGACGACTGCAGATGAACTGCCTAATGAAATAGAAGAGATTTTTTATGCATGCAGCGATAAATTAAATACATTTGTAAAGATACTCGCCCAAAAAAAGCCAAAAAATGTCATCATCTTTACCAATACAAAACTCGAAGCAAAAGAGTTGGCTGAGAAGCTGATAGAAAAAAAGATAGACGCTTTGGCAATTCACGGGGATTTAGAGCAGTATGAACGTAATGATGTTCTTGTACAGTTCGCAAACGGCTCGACTCCCATACTTGTTGCAACAGATGTAGCAGCGCGCGGGCTTGACATCAAAGAGCTCTCCATGGTCGTCAATTATGACCTGCCTCATACTGAGGAGACCTACACGCACCGCATAGGACGGACAGGACGCGCAGGGGCAAAAGGTATTGCTATAACACTCTACTCCACTTATGAGATGGAAAAAGTAGAGCCTTATAAAAGCAGTGAAAAACGACTGTTTTTAGAGGCGGATACACTACCTGAGGCAAAAGGGTTTGAAATGAAACCCGAGTTTGTTACACTTGTCATTGAGGGCGGAAAGAAAGACAAACTGCGTGCAGGGGACATCCTTGGAGCATTGACAGGAGAAGCCGGTTTACAGGGAAAAAGCATCGGCAAGATAGACATTTATGATAAGCAGGCCTATGTTGCAATAGCGGGTGATGTCATAGATAGAGCATATAAGTACCTCAAAGATGGTAAGATTAAAAATAGAAAATTCAGTATCTGGCAGCTTTAAAAATTTAAAGAAATAGTAAATAATTTATAATTTTTGTGCTATAATTTTTATATATGCGTTAAGGAGGATGATATGCAAATAGCTCAGTATACATTTCAATCACCTTATCCAAGTCCTGTTCAAGTAGGGCGATTGGATCCTAGCTCACTTAAAGAAAACAGCTCAAATGCGGGGCAATCAGACCCTGCTGCACTCAAAAATGTAACAGTGCAAAAAGCACAAAATTTTGAGGCTACAGAAAAAACAGAGGTAAAACCAATAGTAAGTGATACCCAGTTAGATATTTATGCTTAAGAAGTACAGTCTTTTGAGACTTCCTTAAGCATCCACTCCCATTTTCCATAGCCACTGTCGGCATTGAGATGTCCACCGTTTTGTATCACTTTCATCTCTACATCTAATGCTTTTTGTAAGCTTTGTGCCTCTTTTGGTCTCATATATGGGTCAGTTGTTGAGGTGACAAGTAAGACATCTTTAGCATAGAGATTTTGCGGCAATGCTATGGGGAAAAATTCAGAAAGATTCTCTATATTACAAGAGAGACTAGGAGGTGCAACAAGATAGAGTTTTTGAACTTGCGTGAGGCTTTGTTTTGCACAGAGGTGAAACCAGAGGGTATTTGCCAAAGAGTGACAGATGATGATGTCGGGTCTGAAATCTTCAAGTGCTGTATTGAGCTCACGCAGCCATACATCAAGCTTTGGCGTGTCAAAATTGGAAAATTTCAAAAAATTCACGCAGCCATAATCTTTTGCGAGTTCTCCTGCAAGCCAGCTTTGCCAGTGCGGATAACCACTGCCGCCCCAACCATGCAGAAGAAGAACTTTTTTATGCATCTTTACTCCACGAGCGCTTTGAAATTTTTCACTGTGTAGAGCTTGAGTTGCTCTCCTTTGAGTGATTTTAGTTCACTTGAAAAGCCTTTTTTTGCCACGAGAACAAAGATATCTGCTTGTATATTTGCTTTGGTGCAAAGCTCTTGCAGTCTTGTCAGTTCGCTTTTTTTGACCTTGTTGTTACTGTATTTACAGAGACCGACAACTCTTTTTTTCGATTTTGTAAGTCCGTAGATGTCTATTTCCAAACCATCATTCTGCCAATACTCAGACATCTCCATGATGGGCTCTTCTTTGAAACTCTCACGCAGAAGATCTTGAGATAGTTCTTTAAATGTCTGGTTTGTAAATTCATTTGCGTGACGTTCCCAACGCTCCTGTACTTCACGGTAGTCACCATCACGAATGCCTTTGAAAATAGGAGAGATAAAAGCAAACCAAAAACGTAAAAAAGGAGATGTAAAAAAGAGCTTGTCATCAGCACCTTTACAGCGTTTTTGGCGTAAAATTCCTCTCTCACGCAATGTTTCTATGGCTTTTTCTGCGATACCCTCTTCCACCTTCGCACGTTTATAGACAGCATGAAGCTTTCCATCACTTAGAGCTATTGCACTTAAGATGGAGTGATAAAGCGGCTGACCGTCCGTGAGTTCAGTGATGTCATTTCTGATGTAGGTATAATCAGTGAGAATGAGTTTTTCAATCAACTCATAGGAAGGTTTGCTTGTATCAATCTCTCCCCATGCAACACCACCGAAGATAGCAAATTTTTCAACCGCATCTTCAAAGTTTTTTGGTTTATGGTCACTGCAGAAATTTTTAAATTGCTCTTTGAGAGTCTCTTTTTTTGATAAAATGGGAAAGCCTTTATTGTATAAATTATCTTTTATCTAATTATACAACATTACACAAACACTACACACTATTTTTGTAGAATATCTACAATGTAACTCGTGTAACATAAACATTTCTTATTTTATGTTACACTTGTTCAACTTAAATTCAAAGGATGAGAAAATGAAAAAGTTAAATATGGCAGCGATGCTTTTAGGTGCAACACTCTTTACAGGTCTTGGAGCGACTTCTTTAAGCGCAGCGATGAAGTGTGGTGCTGGTAAATGTGGTTCTTCTATGGAAAAACCTGTTAAGAAGACTGGTGAAGGTAAATGTGGCGCAAATAAGAAAGACATGAAGATGAGTAAATGTGGTGATAGCAAAAAAGCTATGAAAAAAGAGAAGAAAAAATCAATGAAATGCGGTACAGGAAAGTGAGGAGGTAAATAAAACTTCTTGTGTAAAGTAGAGAGTTCCTCTACTTTATCACTATCTTCATTCTTTTCTCAGAAAAAATAACTTTCCTCTTATAACTCTTCGTGATTTCTTCAAGTTTTCCCCCGTAAACTAGTATAGATTTTTTGTTCTTTGTTCTTTGTTGTTTGATTAAATATAGGGTATAATAATCACAGAGGATGAAGCGTATGATGGAAACGAATTTTTTAAAGAATATTATTGATAAAGAGTATTTGTTAGATACATTTGATAAATATGTTATTTTCTCTGCAACAGATTTAAAAGGAGAAATTGTATATGTAAGTGATGCTTTTAGTAGAATCAGTGGATATACAAAAGAGGAGCTTTTAGGAAAA
>Ga0256829_1000304_pt1 | contig 55054 bp, 49 predicted proteins | sample 131447metaG_FD_185979 | JGI IMG/M metagenome (GOLD analysis project Ga0256829, IMG submission 185979) | Hydrothermal vent microbial communities from Lau Basin, Pacific Ocean - 131-447 | ecosystem: Environmental > Aquatic > Marine > Hydrothermal vents | place: Pacific Ocean: Lau Basin | collected...
AAAACTAGATCCTAGGACTGGTAAGGAAATAGAAAAAAGCCCACAGTTTCTAAAATCAGGAGACGTGGCTATAGTAAGGTTTAAGCCGATAAAGTTAACTGTTGTAGAAAAGTATAGCGAATTTCCGCAACTAGGAAGGTTTGCTATGAGAGACATGAATAGAACTGTTGGAATAGGCATTGTAACGGATGTGAAGCCAGCTAACGTTATGATAAGGAAATAATACTATAAACTTTCATGGTGAAGCTTTTTGGCATTTAAAGTGAGGATATGGCTTTGGAGCACTAATGTAAGGAGCTTAGAAATGGTAGTAGAACAAATAAGGAATATAGCCCAAAAAACAGGGGTGCCTATGAGGGGACCAGTGCCACTTCCAACAAAAAGACTAGAGATACCCCTCTTAAGGTTGCCACATGGCGAGGGAAGCAAACATTGGGAGCATTGGGAAATGAGGATACATAAAAAACTAATAGATATAGAGGCTGATGAAAGGGTTCTGAGAAGGCTGATGAGGATCCAAGTACCTCATGATGTCTACATTGAAATAAAATCTGGAAGGTAACAACATTTTTAAATTGAAGATTATAGAAAAACTTTTATAAAAAGGGTGCCGGGGTGCCCGAGCGGTCCAAGGGGACAGGCTGGAGACCTGTTGTCCCGTAAGGGACACGCGGGTTCGAATCCCGCCCCCGGCGTTACACTTTTTAAGAAAAGATGAAGAGGGTCAGATAAGAGAAAAAGTTGTTAAAGAAATATAAAAAAAGTAGTTTTTATAGGATTAGCTTTTAGATTCTACATATCTTATCCGTGGAGCCTTAGACTTAAGCTCTTGCCAGTCCTTAAAATTATAAACACACCCTGGATCCGATGCTAATGGGTCTCCATAGTATCCATATGCCCTTGCCCTGCAACCGCCACATATGTTCCTGAAAGGACAAGTCCTACAATAGCCCTTTAAATTATCTCTATTTCTCAGATCATTAAATAACTTACTTTTTGTCCAAATATCCCAAAAGCTTTGCTCCCTAATATTACCCACAGTTTTTGGTAAGAACACACATGGAGTAACGTCACCGTTTGGCTGGATAGCCGCGTATATCCTTCCGGCTCCACATCCACCAACAAATTCAGCTACAGCTTTAGTTACGGGGTCGTTACTAACTTCAAAATGGGTAGGTGCTATATCTTCTCCATTACTGACTTGCATTGTAATCCTTCCATATTGAGGAGCCGTTGAAACTATTTGTAATCCTTCCCTCTTCTTCATTTCAAGGTATATATGCCTCAAGACCTTTTCCCTTTCAACAGGATCCAGGTCGAGCCATATGTTATCAAGACCTCTACCTGTAGGTACGAAATTAAAGAAAACAATCCTCCTTATCTTTAGGTCTTCAGCAAGATTAATAAGCTCATCGACCTCATTTTTGTTTATATTTGTCAAGGTTATTGCCATGGCATGATCAACATCCAGCTTTACAGCGTTTTCTAAAGCCTTTATTGCCCTTTCCCATGAACCCTTTACTCCCCTAAACTTATCATGTTTTTCTGGGTCTATGCTATCTATAGATATTTCAGCATACCTCAATCCCTCTTCCTTTGCCTTTCTGAGTTCATTTATATTAGCAAATACCCAGCCATTTGTGGCCACAGCGGAGTGTATTCCTCTAGACGATATTTCCTTCAATACCCTATGGAAGTGTGGATGAATGGTTGGCTCCCCACCACTTAATGCAATAGAAGCAACACCTGCTTTGTCAAGTTCATCGACTAGTTTAAGTTTTTCCTCTAATGTCAGTTCATCGGGAGTGGGCTGACCAGCACGCTGGTAGCAATGTAGGCAATGGAAGTTGCACATATTTGTCATGTTCCACACTATCATGAAAGGTGCAGGCATTTTTTGAGGTACAGTAACACCATATAAGCCAAGGCCTTTCATTACAAGGGCTACACCTCTTCTTATTGCTGGATCTCTTAGGGCTTTCTTCGCATCTTCAACATCTCCATGAAGTATCTTTATGCCGATCTTTATCGTGTTATTAATTATGGGTATTAGAAACCTTGCTGATAAGGGGCATTCTGAAAGGGATTCTCCAACGAATTTGCTTAGTGCATGATATATAAGTGGGGCTTCTTTTATGGTGCCATCTTTATAAACGACCTTCGTATTCCTTGAAGCAAGCCTTAATGCTGCCTTTGTTATTGGGTTATTAAATGTAATTCTTATACCAGCTAGGAGGTGGCCTATGTTTCCTTTCTTTTCCTTTATATACGGGTTTGAATCCATTAAGTCTTTTGTCACATCATCTATATCATTTCCACTCATTCCCTATCACCTCCATTCCACCTCAAGGGTTCAAAAACACGACCGATTGCATCACCAAAAACGGATGCAAACTCTTTTGTAATAACCGAAAAAAGATCACCAAGTCTATGTGCCTTAAACTCCTGCGTAATAAACTTCCACCTTAGGTAAAACTTTCTATAAGCATATACAACCATTTTTCCTAACTGCTCAGAAGTGAAGTTGAATCCTCTTATTACCGGCCTTACCGTTGTATAATGTTCCCAATTATTGTCTACTATTAGGTTGTGTTCTTTCGCGAAGTACCAAAGAGGGGTTCCTGGGTAGGGGGTAAGTGCTGTAAATTGGGCATAGTCTGGTTCAAGCTCTAGTGCAAGCTTTACAGTGTTTTTCATGTCGTCTATGGTTTCCCAAGGAAATCCTAGTATAAAGGCGCCAGTAGCAAAACCTTTTAGTTCCTTCTTCCATTGAAACACCCTTTTAGCCTGTCTTATCGTAATCCTTTTCCCAATTTTGTTTAGAGTTTCTTGGCTCCCCGATTCGATACCAAAATATAGGGCTGTACATCCATTATCATACAGCATTTTCATTATGTCTTTGTTTACATGATCTACTCTTGTGCCACAAGTGAAATTTATATCAACGCTTCTTGACTTTAGTTCGTTTATAAAGTCTTTTAGCCAGTACCAATTGCTTGTAAATTCATCATCGGTAAAAACAATTGTGTTTACCTTATATTTATTCTTAATGTATTCTATTTCATCGACCACGTTTTTCGGAGATCTATGCCTGAACCTCCTACCCCAGTAATAGCTTGTAATGCAATAAATACAGCCATAAGGACATCCCCTACTAGCCATTACGTGTGCTATGTTTACAGGCTTGTTAAATAGTGTATATTTATCCATATCTAATAGATCCCTGTCAGGCCATGGAAGTTCATCTAGGTTGGCTATGAATGGTCTTTCAGGAGTTAAGATAGTCTTACCTTCATGCCTGAACGCAAGCCCTTTAATTGATGTAAGTGACTCATAATCATAGCCCTTCGATTCTAGCGTATTTGTTAGCTCGAGCATCGTGTATTCACCTTCCCCTCTTACCACAAAGTCGTAACCTGCATCTAGCGCTTCTTCATACATAGATGTTACGTGGGTTCCTCCAGAAACTAAGGGCACGTCTGGCATCTCTTTTTTCAACATTTTTGCCGCCATATAGCCCTTAGGCGCCATTGGCGTTATCATTGAAATACCAACAATATCAGGATTGAAAGACTTAACTTCGTTTAGCCATTGATCATATTCAAGCCTTCTTGTAGGACTATCAACTATTTTGACTTTATGGCCGGCCTTTTCCAATACAGAGGCTATGTATGCAAGTCCTAGCGGGGGGGCCCTCATCCCTGTGACCTTGTAGATCTCTAGGTTATGAATGCTAGGCGGTAACGCTAGTACTACTCTCATTCTAAACACCAATTATATAGTGTTAATCAGAATTTTTATTCGAATCTGATATAAATTAATGTATATTTTTTATTTAAACCTGAAGGTTTTCCGCTCATAGCAATTAAGCGATACCATTCTAAAGAGCTTTAAAAAGCGAGCTAGGGCCTGCTCAGTTTATATGTTGTGACTGGAAATAATAGTATATGGTGTTGGTGCTTTGGCTAAGGAGAAGGCAAAGGCGGATATGCCATTTATTGAGATAGCGAGGGCTTTCGATGAGATGGAAAAAATAACCTCTAGAATAGCCCTTACACAACTCCTTGTGAACCTTATAAAAAGGACCCCACCTAATGTAATAAACAAGGTGGTGTATCTAATACAAGGTAAGCTAGGACCGGATTGGAAGGACATTCCAGAACTAGGTATAGGGGAAAAGCTACTAATTCAGGCAATTTCGTTGGCATATAACAAGAAGGAACAAGATGTGATTAACGCCTATAATTCGGAAGGTGATTTGGGGAAAATATCTGAAAAATATTCCCAAGAAAGTGGAAAGAAGGGTGGGTTGATGTTGTTTATTGGAGCAGAAAGCATTGCATTAACAGTAAAGAGGGTTTTCGATTCATTTTTAAAGATTGCCTACTCGCAAGGAGAAGGTAGTAGGGATTTAAAGCTGAAGCTTATATCTGGCTTGTTAAGGGATGCGAAACCCCTAGAAGCTAGATATATAGTTAGGTTTCTTGAGGGAAGGCTGAGGCTTGGCATAGGAGACGCAACTATACTAGATGCATTATCTATATCTTATGGGGGAAGCGTTAATTATAGAGAGGTTGTTGAAAGGGCCTATAACTTAAGGGCTGATCTAGGTGAGATTGCATCTATAGTTGCTAATGAGGGCATAGAATCAGTCAAGGACATAAAGCCAGAAATAGGGATTCCAATAAGGCCGATGCTGGCTGAGAGGCTAAGTGATCCTAAAGAGATACTTGAAAAAATAGGTGGGAAAGGCTTTGTGGAATATAAATACGACGGTGAGAGGGGACAGTTCCATAAAGATGGTGAAACCGTCAAAATTTATTCAAGGAGGTTAGAAAATATAACAAATATGTATCCCGATGTTGTCGAATATATAAAGAGGAACATAAAGGCAAAAAAAGCAATCCTCGAAGGGGAAATAGTAGCCTATGATCCTGATACCGGTGAACTGAGACCATTTCAAGAGCTCATGCATAGGAGGAGAAAATATGATGTTCATAGGATGGTGAAGGAAATACCTGTAAAAGTGTTTCTATTTGATGCCTTATTAGTAGAAGACAATGATTTGACAAACAAGCCCCTACCATATAGAAGAAAGGTGTTAGAGGAAGTTTCCCAAGAAGACGAGAAGATAAACATAGCTAAGTATATAGAAGTGGAAAACCCTGACAAATTATGGGAGTTTTTCTTGGAGGCAATAGCAGAAGGTGCGGAAGGGGTAATGGTTAAGGCATTGCATGGCGAGAGCGTTTATAGGGCTGGTGTCAGGGGTTGGCTTTGGATTAAACTTAAAAGGGATTATAAGAGTGAGATGACAGATACAGTTGATCTAGTAGCTGTAGGTGGATTCTATGGAAGGGGTAGGAGGGGCGGAAAGGTAGGAACGCTGCTGTTCGCTGCCTATGATAGGGAGCTAGATGTATTTAGAACCGTTTGTAAAGTCGGAAGTGGGTTTACTGATGAGGATCTTGATAAAATGTATGACCTTTTTAAACCATTTATTATTGAGCGCCGACACCCAAGGGTGGACTCTAATATAGAACCAGATCTCTGGTTCGAGCCAGTTAGGGTGGCTGAAATAATAGGGGCGGAGCTTACGCTTTCACCTCTTCACAGTTGTTGCTTTAATAAGATTAGGGAAGGCGCCGGTCTTTCGATTAGGTTTCCAAGGTTCTTAAGATGGAGGGATGACAAAGGTCCTGAAGATATAACTACTGAAGAAGAGTTAATGGAAATGTACAAAAGGCAGTTGAGGAGAATTGAGGAGAAGCAGGTCTGAGCTACGCAAGAAGGTTAGGTTTAATGACCTTGTGGTTCAAAGGATGGAAAGGCTTTTTAGCATCTCAAAGGAGAAGGTGAAGGAAGGGGATATAGAGTATTCGAGGCAAATAAACGAGCTAATACTCAGGCTCTCTTTGAGGAATAAGATTAAGATACCGAGAACCATAAAAAGGAGTATATGTAAAAATTGCCATGTAGCTCTCGTGCCAGGGCTTACATGCACAATAAGGTTGAGGTCCCAAGGAAAGATGAGTTACTTGGTGATTAGATGCAAAGAGTGCGGATGGATCAGAAGGATACCATACAATAAAGTTAAATAAACAGTTGATATTTTGATTTATTTCTTAACAAAACCGGATATAAGAGAGGAGCCTGCATCGACAGCGATGACTTGTCCAGTAATTCCGCTACTCTCATTTGATGAAAGAAATCCAACTATGTTTGCTATTTCCTCTTCCTCCGCAAGTCTATGACTGGGAACGTATGAAAGGTAGGATTCTAGTGGTTTTTTGTAACCTATCGATTCTAGCCAATTGAAATAGCTGCTTCCTAGCTTGGTTCCTACAAAACCCGGAGCAACAACGTTTACTGTTATGTTAAATTCGGCTAGTTCTATTGCCAAAGATTTAGCCAAGCCAATTATTCCCGCTTTTGAAGCGCTGTATGCTGAAAGAAACATAACTCCATGTATGCCCGCTATGCTACTAATAAATATTATTCTGCCCCACCTTTTCTTAATCATGTCTTTAACCAAGAGTTTTGTTACGTAAAAGCTTCCGGTGAGGTTAGTTTGTATCTGCCTTTGCCATGAATCATAATCTATATCAATAAACCTAGATGCAAACCCAACACCAGCGTTGTTTACTAATATATCGACTCCATCTGTACTCTCCTTTATCTTCCTAGCCATGTTTTCCACATCTGCTTTATTTGATATATCTGCCTTGATTATCTCTCCATCCCAGCCATTAGCCTTCAATATTTCTAGGGTCTCTCTTGCTTTTTCCTCCCTTTTTCTATAGTTAATGATCACATAATTACCCATAGAGGCCAGCTTAACCGCTATAGCCCTTCCTATACCTCTATCACCACCAGTCACTAAAGCAATTTTCTCCATTTAGGCTCACCATGGGGTCATGCAGCTTTTTTCCACATACCCTTTCGGTTCAGATCCCGGATTCTTATTCATACCCGATCTTATAACTGTCTTCCTAGAGTATAAAGCTTTAAATCATTTAACCCTTTAAAATCAGCTTATTTTTTCTAAATTTGAAACTAGTTAGTAAACAGGTTTAGTATTGAGAGGGTTGAGATGAGGGCTTCTTCGCTTCTAACAGTAATTGTTCCCTGGTTAATAACAGTATTTAAGACGTAATCATATGTTCCTTTATTTATATCTATACCCTTATATGGTCCACCTATCACAAGGGCTATCCCTTTTTTCTTAGTTAGTTTGCTTTCAATTTCATTTATTAAATCCTTGGTGATGCACGAACCCAACCTGCTTGTTCCTATCACTAGGTATCCATCCCTACTCAATCTTAAAGTAATTTCTTCCACTCTCTTAGATCTCCTTACTTTATATCCGGTGTATATGTCTTTCCAATCAGATTTCTTTAAATATATCTTATCTCCTGCTATTTTATGGATTTTAACAGTTACTATCTTTCCTTCGCTTATATTTCCATCTATCCTTAGTATGCCTTCACTGAGCTTTCCTAGAAAAACGTGACAGATGCCTTCTCGGCAATTTTCTATGATTCCATCCAGTACATATCCGACCCTAGCCTCTTTTGGCGGATCGTGGTTAGGTAGCCTAACAGGGGGTAGCAAACCAGCATACCTTAATAATCTACTTTTTTTGAACAACTTCTTTTTTATATGCGGTGGAGTTACCTGGTATTTTAATATCAATTCTAGGAACTTGGCATCGAAGTTTGTAGAATTAGCATCACTATAAATTATAACCTCATCAATCCTATAAAGGGCTAGGGTTCTAGAAAGATATCCGGCTTTATACGTCTTTTCTAAAAGACTACTATCAACAGACAATACACTAGAAGGTATTAGGGTTACAATTTTTTTCTTCCTTTTTAGGGGAGGCCATTTAAAACAGCTCACTTCTTTTTCCCTTTATTTTCCTCCTCCTTTCTCCCCATACTAAATAGAGTTGACTTTTGCCTACCTCCCATGCCTAATCACCCATTAATATAATGGCGTTACGTTCTGTTATAAGTTTTTCCGATTTAATGCTTATTAATGCAATTATGTCGTTTAATAAATAGGTGTGGCATGATGTCATTCCTGTATAAAAAAAGGTTAAGCAACCCGGGCGAGGCCTTAAAGGATCTGATTATAAAGGAAGATATAGTTGTTGTTCCTGGGGTTTTTAATCCAATTTCTGCATTGCTTGTGGAAAAGCTTGGGTTTGAGGCTGCGTATCTTTCTGGAGCAGCTCTTACAGGAAGCCTAGCAATGCCGGACTTAGGATTAATAACATTTACTGAATTATATGAAGCCACTAGGAGGATTACTGGCGTAACAAACATTCCTCTGATAGTCGATTCAGATACTGGTTTTGGAGAGCCGTTAAATGTGTATAGAACAGTTAAGGAACTAGAAGAGGCTGGGGCAGCAGCGATACAGATAGAAGACCAGTTAATGCCAAAGAAATGTGGCCATCTCTCAGGTAAAAAGACAATACCTCCTGGAGAGATGGTGAAAAAAATAAGGTCAGCTGTTGAGGCTAGAAAAGACACCCTAATTATTGCAAGGACGGATGCAAAGGCAGTTGAAGGATTGGAAAGCGCTGTTGAAAGAGCAAAGTTATATGTAGAGGCTGGGGCCGATATAATATTTCCAGAGGCACTGTCAAGTATAGATGAATTTAGGTATGTTGCAAAGGAGCTAGGCAATACTCCTTTACTTGCAAATATGACAGAGTTTGGAAAAACCCCATATATAACAGTAGAGGAATTTAAAGAGGCTGGGTTCAAATTGGTAATATTTCCTGTAACAACGTTTAGGGCGGCCATGAAAGCTATAAAAGATACATTACTTGAAATTAAGGAAAAGGGAACCCAGAAATACATGCTTGAAAAAATGATGACTAGGCAAGAATTTTATGAACTTATTGGATACGATGAATATGAAAAAAAGGATAGTGAAATTGCTAGTAGTAGCGAAGAAATCTTCAGAAGATTTAATAAATTTTAACGCATATTGGTGCTTTTACGTCAATCCTCACTAAGCTTTTTGTCATCTAGGAGGTGCGGGGGGTGGGGTTTGAACCCACGCAGGCCTACGCCAACGGGTTCTAGGCCCGTCCCCTTTGGCCAGGCTCGGGCACCCCCGCGCAAATAGTCTATGTAGATAAAAGGAATAAATATAATTTTCCTATATTGCTATGTAGCAATTAAAGAGGAGCTTTTAGACTTCTTTATGTCGCTTAGTATTTTGATTCTTTCAAGAACCAATCTCATCTTCGATGTCAACAAGTAACGTAATGGATAAAGACCATTAATCGAAATATACATAGATTTTGTGTCTTCAAATCCACAAAGCTTGCATTTCACACTATATTTGATTTCTATAAAAGGTTCACCATCTTTAATTATTGGGCCTTCGATTTCGTATATATAATCTGTTGGACCCCCACAATTTGGGCAGATGCCTGTTTCTATTATTCTATCTTTTTTCAAGTTTTATCTCCCCGCCCCCGTACGGCTATAATTTAAAAACGTAGGGTTTAAAGAGAGTAATGCTCTTTTGCTGAGAGCATAAAAACTTCTTTAAATCTATTAACTTCTAAGTTAGTATTGTTATGCAGGGATAAGGATGAATATTATAGTAACAGGCGGTGCAGGGTTTATAGGTTCGCACCTATCAGAATATCTAGTAAAAAAAGGACATAAGGTTATAGCAATAGATGACCTAAGTAGCAGTACAATCGATAACATAAAGGACTTGCTAGGATTAAATAGCTTCAGCTTTATTAGAGCCGACCTATCGGATCCAGAAGTTGCTGGAAAGTACATAAAGGATGTCGATGTGGTTTATCATTTGGCAGCAAATCCAGAAGTGAGGACAGGCTCCCAGTCTCCTGAGGAGTTGTATCGATTGAACCTTTATATGACATACAACGTATTAGAGGCCATGAAGAACAACAATATTAAGGTATTAGGCTTTACTTCTTCATCTACTGTATATGGGGATGCAAAAGTTATACCGACACCAGAAGATTATGGACCTTTAGAACCAATAAGCATCTATGGTGGAACAAAGCTGGCCTCTGAAGCCATGATAAGTGCCTATTCTCATACGTTTGGCTTTATATCCATTTCCTTTAGACTGGCTAATGTAGTTGGAAAGAGAACAAACCATGGAGTGATCTATGATTTCGTTAATAAATTAAGGAGAGATAAAACCAGGCTTGAGATCCTAGGTGACGGGACACAGAGGAAGAGCTATATTCACGTTAGTGAGGTTGTTGATGGTATGTATAGTATTATAGAGAGGGCTGTAGAAGAAAAGATTCCCTATGATGTATATAACATAGGGAGTGAGGACGACATTTCTGTAATGGAAATCGCAAAGATTGTTATTGATAAAATGGGATTATCCCCTAAGATAGAAATAACAGGCGGGGTAGATGATGGCAGAGGGTGGAAGGGAGATGTAAAATATATGAGGCTGTGCATAGAAAAGGCTAAGAAAAGAGGGTGGATACCAAGGTTAAACAGTCGTGATTCTATTAGGCTTGCTGTGGAAGAGATTCTGTAGATTGCTCTTGGTGCTTATAATGGAAAAAGGTGTAAGTAAGGAGAAGATTAAAAGGAGTGCGGAGAAAGTAAGCTACGAGTTGGGGAAGTGGAACTCTCCAAATTACTTAAGGTTTTTGAAGGTGCTGAGAAGGGCTATAATTGCTTCTCAATGTTCAAGGAAAAGGATTATAGTAGTCTTGAGTGGATCTGATCAAGAAAGGGTTGCACTTTTGACCTCAAAGCTACTTATATATTATGAGGAAGTTTTAAGGGAGAACTGGCTTAAGAAAAGTAGGCTAGACTTTCTTTATCCCTTTTATGATTTCTTTGAAGAATCAAAGCTAAAGAAAGAGGCTGTGAAAAAGGCAGTAAAGGAGAGAGGAGGAAGGCTAAGGTTAATAGTTATCAGGATTGAAGATTCTAAAAAACTGATGGGTGAAACCTATCAAGGTGTTATTATCGATCTATTTAATGACTTAAGGCCTAACTACATCGGTATATTGACAGGCCTTGTTGAGGGGGGAGGATTAATTATAGTTCAGGTACCCCCATGGAATGAATGGGATACAGCATTAACAAAATTCAAAAAGAACCTAGTGACTTATGGATACGAAAGACCCAGGGATATATTCATAAGGTGGTTCAAGGCAAAATTGATAAAGCATAAAGAAAACATATTCATTTATGATGTAGATAACGATAGGGCTATATCTATTGGGGAAATAAAAGTATGCGAGAGGCATGACCAGAAAAGGGTAGAGATTCCTAGAGATGTTATGTTTCCTAAGGACCTTTATAAGCTTGCATTAACAAACGATCAAGTTAACGCTATAAGAGAAATTGAATGGCTAAAGGAACGTTCAGATAAGAAGAAGGTTTTGGTTATAACAGCTGATAGGGGAAGGGGCAAGAGTTGTGCGCTCGGAATAGGCATCGCGGGTTTGTGTAGGTTATTATTAGAAAAGAAAAGGGTAAAGATAGTAATAACATCTCCGAGCCTCGAAAATGCTCAAAGCCTGATGAGACTTGCTAATGAAAGTATGAGGGTGCTAGGCTTTGATGTAAAGACAATAGAAACCTCTCAGGGATTAATAAAATCGATATTTTCTTCAGAATGTAATATTATTTATAGGGAGCCTAGGGTTGCAATAAATGAACCAGCTGACATTCTTGCCGTGGACGAAGCGAGTGGCCTTCCAGTACCAATACTTTATAAGTTATGGCTTAACCATAGGAGGCTCATGATAGCCACAACTATACATGGTTATGAGGGCGCTGGTAGAGGGTTCAGCGTTAGGTTCTTGGGCTCAATAAAAAATAGTTCAGACACAATACTAAAAATGGTTGAGATGAGCGAACCCATTAGGTATGCTAGTGATGATCCTGTAGAGAAATGGGTTTTTGACGCCCTTTTACTCGATGCTGAGGTTGCTCAACTAGATGAGCAAGACATAAAAGATATAGAGGCTAGTAACTTAAATTATGTAGCTTATGATCCAGAACACCTTTTCTTTCATGATGAAGATATTCTTAGACAGATATTTGGAATATATATTCAGGCCCATTATAGGAATGAACCTGATGATGTTGCATTAATAGCAGATGCACCACATTATGCTATAAGGGCAGTGTCAACAAAAAATGGAAAAATAGTTTCAGCAGCCCTTATAGCGGAGGAAGGTGGCCTAAGCGAGGAATTTAGCAAATCTCTTCTACTGGAAGATAAGACAAAGGGAAACATCATACCTGACAGGATTATAAAGCATTACAGGTTACACGCTTTTGGTACCCTAAGGGGTTGGAGAATAGTTAGAATAGCTACACATCCAGAGATTCAAAGTAAGGGCGTCGGTTCATTCTTAATTTCCAATATATATAATGAGGCGGTAAATAAGTACGATTGGATAGGTAGTGGGTTTGGCATTAATAAAAGGTTGTTGAACTTCTGGAAAAAGAATGGGTTTGTTGTCGTTCACATAAGTCCTGATAGGAACCCGGTAAGTGGAGAGTACACTATTTTAGTTCTGAAGTCAATAAGCGAAAGATCAATTAAAATGCAGGAGCTTATCGCTAAAGTATTTAAGGAAAAACTTTTAGATAGCCTTTACGACACCTATAGGTCAATGGAAGACGAGACGGCAATAGCCCTGTTAGAATCTTTTAGCCTACAAAAGCCTATAAAGCCTCTTACTCCTTTGGAGAAACAGAGGCTATGGGCATATCTTTATGGAACGATGACCTACGAGACTACAAATGATATTATTTATAGGGCGGTGAAGAATTATGTGGAGAGGTTACCATTAGATAGCGATCTATTAGACTATAACGAAAAGAGGATAATAATATTAAAAGTTATGCAAGGAAGGAATTGGAAGGATGTAACCAGAGAATTGATGATTAGCAAGGAGAGGTGCGAGTTAATATTGAAGAATTCTATAAGAAAAATAGCAAGAAGCTTCTATGATATTGGAGAGTCTTCGTTTAGCTATATTGAATTTTTATAAATTCATTTAAAATTTAACATAATAAATATTAAATGTGTATAAGCGTGACTTCTTGATAGAAAAATAGGGGGAGTGTATTAATAGAAATTAGGGGGTGAATTACGATGGTTTTAGGTAGTCCATCAGTGCCTTTTGTTCCAACAAGGAAAGAAGTCTTAGATATGGTATTTGAGGCCCTTGATTTAAGAGAAGGTGATGTACTCTATGACCTTGGGTGTGGTGATGGCAGGATTGTAGTGGAGGCTGCTAAAAAATATCCAATAAAAAAGGCTGTAGGAGTAGAATTAAGGGAAGAGCTAGTAAAGGATTTGATGGATAGGATAAAAAAAGAAAATGTGGGTGAAAAGGTTCAAATAATCCATGATGATTTTTTCAAAGCCCCGATCCATGAAGCTACTGTCGTTTATATGTACCTATTAACAAGTGTTAATGAATCGCTAAAGCCAAAGCTGAGGCAGGAGCTTAAACCTGGTTCTAGAGTTGTTACCTTAGACTTTCAGATACCAGGGTGGAAACCAGTAAGAACTCTTGGCGACAAAACGGGTTGGCAGAGGACTGTTTACGTTTACGTTATAGGTATTTCTGATATGGCGAATCACCCTTCCTAGAGTATTGATATAAATGAAGGCAATCATTTAACTTTATAATTTTATTGCTTGTAAAACCTCACCTTTAAGATTGGAATATGCAAGGAGAGAAGGGTAGTTAAGTTTGAATAGGTTTTGCAGAATAAAAAAATGAAAAGTAGTTCCTGATACTATAAGGGGTAAATATATCCTTGATTGTTAGTAGAAATATTTTATAAATGTAATATATTAATAGCCAAGTTACTATTTGAAGGGCGATGGGAGCAACGCCCCAAGCCCCTTAAAGCTTAGATTTGCCCCGTGCCCTTTGCCTCGAACGCCACCCACAATAGAGGTTAATAAGTTCCTATGGACTAGGTAGAATTCCTTAGGCATTATCGTAAGCTTATATAAAATGGTTGGAATGAACACCTAGGAAGAGATGGTGCTTCACATAACCTTGCTATGTAATGCATAAATTTACTTTTATTGTTATTCATGGATCTATCAATTTAATCTCAGTAATACTACCCAATTTTCCTAATATTTTTTTTTATTAAAGCATCTAAATAGGTGTCTGCTTTGAGCGACCAGAGGGCAGAAAATAAGGCTATCACAAAAGAAGACTTGGAAGAATGGCTGAAGAAAAGACTTGAGGTACTGAGAAGTGAAACGAAAATGATAGAAACGCTACTGAGTTACATACAAGAGAATGGAGTTCAGAATGTAAACGAAAAGTCTGAAGAAGTGAAATTTGGAAGGAGAAGGATTGGTAGGATCCTAAGAGGGGAAACTTATATAAGGCTAATACCAGAGACTCCCATCCCGTTACCAAGCGAGCTTAGAGAATATTTAGAAACAGTTGAAGGGGAACTAAAATCGTCTCAATTAAAGGAGGGCTTAGATGAATCCGGACAGGCAAAGTTAGTTATAAAAGAAAGGCCTGACGCTAGCATAGCTGAAATAAGGTTCGAGGGATTAAACACCACAATCGAAATGTTAAAGGCAAAAGCGGCGCTAAAATACACAGCAGAGATAGCGTATCAGATATATAAAGCGCAGAATAGGCAGTCAGACGAAACTATTGAAAAATAGCTTTGTTTGATTCGAGTTTCCTAATCAATATTATGAAACCAGTATGTGCTATCATCCTAGTGGAAGGTCTTAATGCATCCTCTCTTACTTCCCACTCACGCTTTAACATTTCGATTATCTCTTGTATAATAAATAGGTCTTTGTTAAGATGATTAATTAATTTTTCAACCTGATTAACTGTAGGCACAAAGACTACTACAGGCGATGTGTTTTTGAGGGCATTATAAATACTACCTAAAGCGTTCCAAGGATCTCCCATATCAAGGAAGGCGGCGTCTAGGTTGTTTTCGTTGACGCCTTCCCTTATATCTCCCTTTTTGATTTCAACACAGCTATTAAGACCTACCTTCCTCAAGTTTCTTTTAGCTACTTCAATCATGTCGTCTCTAATATCATAGGCATATACCTTGCCCGAGGGACATACGATATTTGCTATTGATATCGTCAGAAAACCACTACCAATACCAGCTTCTAAGACCCTCATACCTTCTTTAATCCCTGCTATAGATGTTATATATCCAGAGTCTTTAGGATATATGACTTGGCTGCTTCTCTTTAGTTCATGTATTATTATGTCGTAGAGGTTTGGTTCTATTATGTAAGCTATGCCTCTCTCCAATACTATCTTTGAACCATAATCGAGCCTTATGAGCTTATCCCCAGAGATGTCTCCAGCAAATGTCGAATATGAAGACTTTGGTGATACTTTAAAGTAATAGATCTTTCTTTTTCCCTTGTTACCTTCAACAATTAATAGCATCCTTTTCCCCAAACCTTTCTCACTCAAATCCTAACACCATTTTTTTCTCTGCTTGTAGTATAAAAAGTGGTTAATGAATTGAAAATATATTAATAAAACGAAAGTTTTTTAAATGTCATATTTCACTTTTTGAAATATGGTGTAGGCCTTGGTAAGCGACTTCATTATATGGATAGATAAACTCAAGGAAGATAACATAAATGTAATAGGTGGTAAGGCTAAGGGTTTGGTACAACTCGTAAAAAATGGATTTAGGGTTCCTCCCGGTTTTATCATAACTGCGAATGCATACAATTATTTCGTGGAAGCTACTGGTCTAAAGGAGTATTTAGAAAAGGCTTTAGTTAATATAGATTCCAAAACACCAAAAGAACTTGAAGAAATAAGTAGTGAAATAGTATCTAAGTTTGAAGGGTTTGAAATACCGAATGAAATTAGGGATGCTATATTAACTCATTACACAGAGCTTTCGAAGAGAATTGGTATGGAAAACCCTAGGGTTGCAGTAAGGAGTAGTGCAACACTAGAGGATGTATCTCAAGCTAGCTTTGCTGGTCTTCAGGACACTTATTTGAACGTGCAGGGAAAGGAAGAATTAATAAAGTATGTTAAGAGGGTCTGGGCTAGTATTTGGGCTGCTAGAGCGCTAATGTACAGGGAGAGCTTAGGGCTAGGAAACAGAAACATATCTATGGCTGTAATTGTACAGAAGATGGTTAACAGTAAGAGCTCTGGCGTGATGTTTACGGTACACCCAGCAACAGGAGAAAAGGATAAGATCGTAATAGAGTCTGGTTGGGGTTTAGGAGAGTTAATAGTTGGCGGTCAAATAACGCCGGATAGCTTCGTTATAGACAAGAATACGCTCAACATAATCGAAAGGAGGGTTTCCGTTAAGAAGATGGCAAGGTTTTATGATCCAGATAAAGGTAATAGTGTAGACATAGAATTACAGGATGATATAGATAAGTATGAAATCAAAGGAAAATTACGAGAGATACTAAGAAAGTTTAGTATAACCTCTGAAAATCCTTCTATTACTGATATGGAAGCAAAAGAATTGGCTAGGATAGCAAAAAGGGCAGAAATAGCATTTGACAGTCCATTAGACATAGAGTGGGCTATCGATATGGACATACCTTTCCCAGAAAACATCTTGTTGGTTCAGGCAAGGCCTGAAACCTTTTGGTCAAGAGTTATGAAGGAAAAATATAAAGAAGGTCAGATAATAACTAGAGGTCTACCAGCAAGTCCAGGTGTCTCAAGCGGGTTGGTTAAGATTGTTAACACCTTAGAAGAGGCATCAAGGAAAATGAAAGAAGGTGATATACTTGTCACAAAGATGACTGATCCAGACTGGGTTCCGTTTATGAAAATCGCATCCGCTATAGTAACGGATGAAGGTGGAATGACAGCCCACGCAGCTATAGTTTCAAGGGAATTAGGAAAGCCTGCAGTTGTAGGCACGGGGGATGCAACGGAAGTTCTAGAAGATGGCATGCCAGTTACTGTTGATGGTAGCAGAGGGGTAATAACCTATGGCATACAAAAAGAAGAAAAAGAAAAGAAGGTAATAGAAGGTGTTGGTATTAGTCCGGAATCGCTACGAGACCTTTATCCAACTACTGGGACAAAAATATACATGAACCTAGGCCAACCCGATGAAATTGATAGGTACGTTAATTTACCTTTCGACGGTATTGGTTTGATGAGGATAGAATTCATAATTTCAAGCAAAATAGGTTACCATCCGCTGTATCTCATAGAGCAAGGAAAACCGGAGGTTTTTGTTGATGGCCTAGCAGAAAGCATAGCAAAGGTAGCTTCAGCTATTATGCCTCGGCCGTTAGTCGTTAGGTTTAGTGACTTTAAAACAAATGAGTATAGGAAGTTGAAAGGGGGAGAAAAATATGAACCTATGGATGAGAGGAACCCAATGCTAGGTTGGAGGGGAGTCTCGAGATATATACAGGAACCATATGAACCAGCCTTTAGGCTTGAGGTTGATGCTATTAAAAAAGTTAGAAACGAAATGGGCTTAACAAATGTTTATGTTATGTTTCCATTTGTCAGAACTACTTGGGAGCTTGAAAGGGCTATGAAAATTATGGAAGAGGAAGGGCTGAGAAAAGGAAAAGGATTTAAAGTGTGGATAATGGTTGAAGTTCCAAGTACTGTCATCCTGGCCGACGATTTTGCTAAGATGGTTGACGGTTTTAGCGTGGGTAGCAATGATTTAACTCAGCTTACATTAGGTGTTGATAGGGATAGCTCGTTACTAGGCAATATGGGTTATTTTGACGAAAGGGACCCCTCAGTTATAAAGTCCATTACAATGTTAATAGAGGCTGCGCATAGGCATGGTAAAACAGTTAGCATCTGTGGCCAAGCTCCGAGCGTTTATCCAGAAGTTGTCGAAACCCTAGTGAGAAAAGGCATAGACTCGATTAGCGTTAATCCAGATGCTGTTATAAGGGTCAGAAGACATGTAGCAAGTATTGAGAAAAGGATTTTATTAGAGAATATTTTAAGAAATGGTTAGAAATTAAACTCAATAGCTTTTTCTTCTTCTAAAACAAACCTACCTTTACTTTCTAATATATCTAGGACTTGAATTATTTCATCCGTGCTTCCGTTTACAAAAAGTATCCCAATATCTAGTGTTTCCATCAAATCTCCTAGGTATAAATAAGAGCATGTAGTAAGCCTCCCCTTTCTTGAGTAAAATATGAACAAAACATACTTGTCATCTTTTACAAATTCAGACAACTTTTCTAGTATTTTCATAGAGTCTATGGCTTTTAGCGTGAACTTTTCTGGCAGGATTATTATATAGGACGCTATCTTAGTTAGCTCAACTTTTAGCAACAAAAAATCATTTAATACAATTTTTTTGGGATTTAGCTTTGCTAATGCTTGGTGTACCCTTTCAAGTTCCCTTTCCGCCTTCTTTATGTCATATTTCTCCACGTCTATTGCTTTTAATATTTCTTTATGGATCTTCTCTTGATTTATTATTGTTATTGACAAATATTCTTCACCGTTTTAATTGATTCTTCACCATTTTTATAGTCTTAATTTCAAATGGCTTTAAATGGATTTCACTGTTATCGATTTCTTTTAGTTTATTTTCAAGCATATCGGTCTCGCAATTTATGATAAAGTCCTTGGAGTTTATTCTGAGGCTGGCATTTTTTCCATAGCTCTCCCATATGCGCAATATAATCCCATCACCTTTTTCTTCTTTTTTAAGAGATCCAAACATTACCTTGGTTGGGTCAACCATTAATAGGCTCTCCTCTTCTGCCGACCCCCTAACTTCTTTGATTCTATTATTTAGTTCACTAGCTACCTTTGGTGTTAAGGCTTCCCTCCAGCTACCTTGATGGAGATAGATCCAATACCTTATTTCCAGTTTTCCCCTGTCCAGCCTTGGATTTGGAAATAGTGGAGATCTTAAGAGGGTCAATCCTATTTTGTTTGAAATTGCATTGTATCCCTGCCTTCCCTCATTTATTATAGATATTCCATAGTCTGGATCCCATAATTCACTCCACCTCCACATAGGCGATTCAAACTTAGCTTCATCCCAGCTATTGCTGGGTTGGGAAGATCTCTCTATTACTCCATAAGGTATTTCTGCGTGATTATATTGTCCAAATAGACCGGTTTCTGCTATTGCTTTGAGCAACCTTAGGTTTTCATGCCAATCTATGTGGTGGGTTATTTCTATTGTACGTTTTGATTTGTAGAGACAAAGGCTTGTCTTTATTTCTGAGCTTTTATATTTACTATCAAATATTAAGCAACTCTTTAATGGACCCTTTGTCGTTTTTATATGATTTAGTGTAACTTTTTCACAGACCTTGCTGTAGCTTGCATCTATATCCCAGCCATCATATTTTTCTGGCATATCTTCACAGGAGATCAAGTAAAAGTCCTTAATGGCATATCTCCTTGCTTTTTTATCATATATTTTAACCTTGTTCTTAGCAATCTCGACTTTAAGGAGATCATTTTCAATAGATTTACTAAAATCTTCTACAGTCTTTTCGATTGTGCTACATGGACCTATCTCATAGCTCTTAAAACCACTAGGCGGTGTAGAGATTTCTACGAGGTAGTGCTCATTTTCCTCTTGACAAATCATCCCCTTGATTTGCTCTGTGACCTTTACTATTTCCTTTCTTTCCCAAGGTAAATAATTGAAGAATGTTATCTTGTTGCTTTCTTTTTTAAGGACGCTCCTAAATATGCCGTATAGCGTTTCCATCAATTCTTCCTTTATCCTTTCTAGTTGCTTTACAATTCCTTCGTATACTGGAAAAGTGGTCGTGGCTGATATGCTATCATGAAATTCAAACTCTAATAGAGAAAGCCAATAATCTTTTGTGTTTACATCAATTCCAAGAAGGGAGGACCAAGTATCAGTTTCTATTAAAAGGTTCTCTACTTCTCTGATCAATTTTTTCAGCTTTATGCCATTCGAGTAAACTCCTCTATGCATTTCAAGGTAGAGCTCTCCTCTCCATATTGGAAGCAATTTTCTTTCATGCCATATCTCTTCCATATGGAATTCAGGACTTACTATGTTTAGTTTAGGAAGCCCTGGAAAGTCCTTGTATATTTTAAATCTTTCAAGCATCAGCCACGTAGGCCCTCCTCCACCATCTCCATGACCGAATACAAGAAAGGATGGCAGGTCTTTTGTACTATGATCATTCCAAGCATTAACAAGTTGGCTTGGTGACAGGTCGCTTCCATACGTCGGGTAGTTTATTGCAGGTATTTCAGTACCGTCGATTCCTTTCCACATAAAAACCGAATATGGAAACCTGTTTACTGTATTCCAGTAGAGTTTATGTGTATAGAAACCCATAATTCCAGACTTCTTTAGTATTTGTGGCATTTGTCCTGAAAAGCCAAATGAATCAGGTAGCCACCCTACTTTCGTTGTTTTTCCAAATTCTTTTAGTAGAAACTCCTGTCCATATAGGAACTGCCTTACTAGGGACTCCCCACCTGGCAGGTTTGTGTCACTTTCCACCCACATCCCACCAACAGGTATTATTTTTCCTTCTTTAACCAAGTTCTTCACTTCTTGGAAAATGTCTGGATATTCATCCTTCAACCATTTAAGATAGACTACATTCGATATAGCGTAGATTAAAAAATCGTTGTTTTTCATTAATGAAATTACGTTAGATATATTCCTATAAACCTTTTGCTTTGTTACGTTTTCGTCCCATAACCAAGCAAAGTCTATATGGGCATGACTAATTAAGTCGAGTATCCCAATAGGACCGACCTTATTTCTTAGTTTATCTAGCTCTCTCTCAAGTAATGACTCGGCCCTTTCTGCATCCTTACTAAGCGTATCATAGTCTATTTCTTTTCCTTCGATATCCTTGATCTCTGTATAGTCCTGCAGTTCAATTAAATACCAAGGGGCTTTGACTAGTTGAGTCTTAATGGCTATCTCCAAGTTTTTTCCTGGTATACTCGATATAGATATCATATCCAAGGATTTGTCTAATATGGTTCTCAATTCTTCAGAAATGTAGTTTAGCACCTTTGATGCTTCGTTTATTAACTTCGCCTTTATTAGGTATCTAAAGCTAGACGGTTCAAAGTATATGAGGTAGATGCCTTTGAGCGAGATCTCTTTTTCTCCAAGCATACCAACAAATGAAGGGTAAAGCCTTAGCTTTCCTGATTTTGTTGCCTTGATCCACTTTCCATCAGAGATCTCTTTTTCTCCAAATACAGCATATCTTTCATTGTTAACTTCTACAGTACCTTCGCCATCTATGTCTATGTAGATCCACGCATCCCCGATGTCTTTTAGGCGTAGGTCTGTGCAATAGCACCTGTCTTTCTTTTCAACGTTAAGCATCTCGTATTCAATTATTGATGCTGCATATAAATAAAACAACTTTACATCTATTGAGCCTTGCGTTCTTTTGTTCAATATCTTACCCTATTGCTTTTGATTAATCATAAGTATTAAAATCGTTTTCTACTCATAGATATTCCTCTAGTTCAAGGGAGTTTATTATTTTTGCATTGTAGACTTTACTAAAATATTCTTCCCAGTTCTTATCAATCCTTGAAGCAACAGCATCCCTTACTACATAAATTTTATATCCCCTGAAAAAAGCGTCCGCGGCTGTATGCCTAACGCAGATGTCTGCATCAAGCCCTATGAGGAATACCGTGTCTATTCTTAGGGTTCTTAAAAGGTAATCTAGCGGTGTTTCAAAAAAGCCGCTATATGTGTGTTTCTCTATTATATAGTCGCTATCATGGGGTTCAAGTTCTTCATAGACCTTTGCACCTCTACTGTTTTTCATTGCATGGGGTCCCCACAACTCTATCTCAAAGTCTTCTTTGTAATGAGAATCATTTACATAAAATATTGGATAGCCTTTTTTCCTAAAGGCATTTATGGTTGTTTTCGCTGGATTAATTATTATTTCTGCTTCCCTTGTTTTTAATGGTCCTTTAACGAAGTCATTCAATATATCTATTACGAGTAAAGCAGGTTTCACTTGCTTCTTCCCCCATAATAGGAGTCTTTCCACTGCCCCTTATTTTTATTGTTAGTAATTATCAGTTCCTTCTTTTTTATTTGGAAATGCTTCACTAAGGATGTTGTTATGTTTTTGCAAGATCTGGTAGTTCCTATTATTGATGCATCTGAAAATAACTAAAAAGCTAAAGATTTTTATGCAAAGTATAAGGCATGCTAATAAAATATAAACAAGGCTGAGCCCTATTACACAAAAGGTGCATAAGAAAGTTTATGATTTAGCAGGGCGGTATTATTTAATTAAATAGCCTAGTGCAAATATTGCAAAGAAGAGATTGAAAAGGACTATTATTGTTAGCACTATATAAAGTGGATCTTTTTCCTCCTTAGAAAACCTAAGTACACCTACTACCACATAAAATATAGGCGTGGCTATCAATATAATTAATCCAAGGAGAATAATGTAGACACCGTTAAGGTGTATAATGCCACTTAGCAAGTTATGCAACGGTATAGTACCAGTATTTATGTTCGATGATACGTTAATTAATTCCTTGAGTGTGTAAGGCGAGGAATGGTTAGTTAATATTAGCCCAACTCCTAATATTACTAGTGCAGCAGTAATTATTACACCTGTTCTTAGACCAAGCCCAATGATTTTCTGAGTATCTACCACTTTACGCACCTCATATAGAAATCCCAAAGCCCTTTAGTATCATCTCAATTCCTAAGAATATTAATATAAGAATGAATATATATCTTATAGTTTTGCTTTTCAACCCAGGCAATACCTTTGACCCCATAAAAGCGCCAAGCAATATCCCCACTGCAGTCAACCCTGCAAGCAATGGTTGTATGTATCCTAGAAACCAATAAATTGAACTGCTTGTAGCTGCTGTAACCCCTATCATAAAGTTACTGGTTGTTGTGCTTACTTTCATTGGCAAATTCATGGCCCAGTCTAGTCCCAAAACCTTTAAAGCACCACTACCTATCCCCAATAGACCGGAAATCAGACCTGCAAGAAACATAATAATTTCGGCCAGCCACCACTTAACGCCAATATATTTAACGTTTTTCTTTAGCCTTTGATCATAATATTCTCCATATAGCTTGAATATCCTTGTTGTCAAATCAGGTTTACTGCCTACAGGCTCTTCATATTCACGTTTTTGGTATTGGAAATACACTTGAGAAAGTAAAACTATTCCGAAGATAATATAAATTAACTTAGCTAAATGATGGGAATAGACCCACGCAGCAGCAAGCGTTCCTATAATAGCCCCACCGGTGGTAGCTGTCTCTAAACCTATCCCTATTCTAATGTTTGTTATTTTGTCCCTAACATATGCACTAGCAGAGCCACTAGAAGTTGCTATTGTTGATATCAGACTGGCCCCAGCCGCATACCTTATTGGTACACCGAGATAGAGCGTATATATAGGTACTAAGAAAGAAGCACCACCAAGTCCTACAAGCGAGCCAAGGAAGCCAGACATTATGCTAGCTATGAGTATCAGCGTAAAGTATATTATTTCAATCACTTAAGATCGCCTCTATGCCCACTTTACAAAAAATTTAACAGAAATAAAAATATTATGGGACTGTGGTATAGGTATTTTTAATTATTTATATATAAATAATTATTAATATTTTTATACTCTGGTCTTATCGAATAAAAAGGTAACCTTTAAACATAAATTCAAAAAGACTTAGAGCCATTTAAAAATCTACATATAAGTAATTTAAAAGGCTTATAACAAGAAATAGGTTCCTCTGTTTTCTGCAATCTTTAAGGCGTCATTAATTTCATTTGCGATTATATTAATTATCTCTTCGAAACTCACCTCGAGGGCAACATTCTCCTCAGTTTTGGAAGGTATGCTAGGGCCTTTTACAATAACCTTGGATCTAACTTTACTTATTTTAACTATGCCCTTACAATTCCCTATAGAAGAAATCCCTATCAACTTAGACAAACTTTCTTCAGTCTTACCAGCATGTCCTATTTCCATATTTAATACCTTCCAATAGTCAAGCAATATGACAATTGCTTTATCATAGTTATTGATCCATTCTCTAACTATGGCCTCTAGCAATCCTGAATTGCCTCCATGAGAATTAATTATTAAAACCCTTCTAATCCCGCTCTTGTAGAGCGATGTTAATATTGATTTTATCATCTCTGAAAAAGACAAAATATTTAATGAGATAGTACCAGGGACGTTAGACCATTCTGGCGAAAAGGCGTAGTAAATCGTTGGCAATATGACAATGTCTTTAATAAACCTACACAAACCTTTGGATATGTTTTCCGCTATTATTGCATCTAGACCTAAGGGTCCGCCACAATGCTGTTCAATACTCCCTATAGGCAATACAAATAAGTTGTTTAGATAGTTCTTGAGCCCGCCAGAGCTTATATATCTATATTCAACACAGCCTTCTTTCATTCTACTCTCCTTAACTATTGTTGACAGCTTTAATATATCAATTTTATAGTTATATTATTAGGGTAATAAAAAAAGGTGATGTGAATGAAGGTGAAAATCAAATATCTAGGTTTTCTTAGCGAATTGGCTGGCAAAAGATATGAGGAAAAGGATATTGAAGGTGAAGAAACTATAGAAAAGATGATACCTTTTTTGAACAAACTAAAGCCTGAGGACTACGTTCTAATAATAAATGGAAAGGGAGCAAGCCCAAAAACAAAAGTAAGCGATGGCGACTATGTCGTTCTATTACCACAAACCGGAGGTGGCAATAATAAGAATAGCTAAGCCTGTAATATATTTTGTTTACAGTCTTAGGCATTGTTCTATGGATCCTGAACGGAAGTGATGCTATGCCGTATATTTATATTTTAATATAAGATGATTTTGATTGCTTTTAAATGCTCTTTGATGTTATGAACTTAATCCTGAAACTTATAAATTTCGATTATATACAATTGGTGACCTTAGAGTTCCAAAAACTATTAGGTAATTAAACCCTTAGACAACTAGAGAGATGAGCTGGTGAAGTGGCTTTGAGAAAAAGCCTCTAGTAATCTACCTGTCGCGATTAGAAATATCTAAAAATGGGAGGTTATAATGGATGAAGAATGCTAAAAAGCAATAAACTATTATTCAAAATATACATAGGTGGTTAATCATGAAATGGAAACTCTGTGTTGCAGGTATTATAAGCGTTGCAATGAAGATAGAGAGTATGGGTTATGGTCTCCATGGACATGATCTATATATAAGGGTCTGTACTTGTAGCGAAAGTGACATGAACATGAATATTGATATACTTAAAGAAAGGCTGAATTCATTGTTGACTAACCTGGATCATAAGCCGCTTTGGGAGATTGTGGGTGATGAAGGAAAGGTTGAAGATTTATTGAAATATTTAAACGATAATTTAAAGATAGACAATTTGTGTGAAATAGAAGCAGAGATGCCGGATAGAGAGATTTACTTATATATACAGAGGTAGTAGAGGAGATGGTAAAAACCTATAGGCCCCCGAGAGGATTCAGGGATTTAACCCCAGAAATGATGATACTAAGAAAAAAGATTTTTTCAGAAATAGAGAAAGTTTTTAGAAAATATGGATTTGACCCAATAGAAACTCCGACAATAGAATATTGGGAAACACTTTCAGGTAAATATGGAGAAGAGGCAGAAAGTAGGTTAATATGGAGATTTAAAGATCCCTGGAGCAACAAAGAGTATGCTCTTAGGTATGACCTCACAGTTCCTTTGGTAAGGTTTATTTCGACTCATCCGGAAATACAACTCCCTTTTAAAAGGTACCAAATAGGTCCTGTGTGGAGACACGATGAACCACAGAAGGGTAGGTATAGGGAATTTTATCAATGTGATGCTGACATAATAGGTTCACCTTACCCTGAAGCAGATGCTGAAATGATAAACCTATTAACAGATTCCCTAAAGTCGATAGGATGGAATTCGGGTTTCGTAGTGAGGCTTAATGATAGAAGGCTTCTATTTGGTATATTTGAAAGTGAATTAAAGATCAACCCTGTAGTAAATGTTTATAGAATTATTGATAAACTTGATAAGATTGGCCTAAAAAAGGTCGAAGAAGAACTTAACAAAGAAATAAAAAATGAGGAGATTATAAAAGAAATACTACATCTTATTTCACTAAAAGGAACCCCAGAAGAATTATTAGAGCTATTATTAAGGAAATATAAAAAGAACAAATATGTTAAGGAAGCAAGTGAGTACCTAAAAGAAGTAATGGACCTTGTTAAAGAAAACGATAAAGTTGTTCTAGACCTAAGCCTTGTAAGAGGTTTAGATTATTATACAGGGCCAATTTATGAGGTTGTGCTAGAAAAACCAAAGATTGGGAGCGTTTCAGGGGGAGGAAGGTATGATGATTTAGCAAAAATGTTCTCGGGAAGGAACCTACCAGCTACGGGTGTTAGCATAGGTGTTGAAAGGCTCATTGACGCTGGCATTGAGATAGGACTTTATAACATAAAAGAGAAGACCTATACCCAAGTTCAAGTTATTTTTATGGAATACACTAACTTCAAATATGCTTGGAATATAGCAATGAAACTAAGAGAAGCAGGTATAAACACGAGAATAGAACTAAATAGGACAAAAGAGGAAACACAAAGAAGAAAAGCAAATAGAATGCAAATACCAATTTTAATTTTTGTAGGAAAGGAAGAAGAGGCTCAGAATATTGTAACTGTTTATTCTACAACAAGCAACAAAAGGATTAGGGTCAAAGTAGATGATGTGCAAAAGGCAGTAAATGACCTCCTAGGTATTGATTAATAAATAGGATTTATGTTAACTTATGTTTTCTGTATCTTTAAAAACAATTTATTATTATATATAATGGGCTATTGTATGAAATAAGCAGTAGACATAGTGAATTGGTATCAATATACCATATCAAAGGGGTTTTAGAGAGAAATATGTCGGTATGAAACGAAAAGCTATGGGGATATCAGACATAATTTAGTTTTAATCAAATTAGATGGGTGCCATAAGGGGGTATGTTTATTTTTTTAACCCAGCTAGATAATGGTGATAATCTATTTATGACTTCATTCTCTATATCGGATCTGCACAGCACTATAACGGCGCCACCCCTCCCAGCCCCGGTGAGCTTTGCACCAACAGCACCAGCCATTCTACCCTCGTAGACTATTTCTTCTATTTCGCGTGATGATACGCCTAGAGAGTTAAGCAAGCCTTGGTTTATATTCATCAGCTGACCCAAAGTTTCATAGTCGCCTTTTTTAAGGGACTCATAAGCTAACTCTATAACCCTGTCTTCGACGTCCAACATTAATGAGACTATTGATCGAAATCTTTTAGATAATGAAATAACGTCATTTACTGGCAAATAGGTTTTTCTTTTTACCCCAGTGTCTGCTATTATAAATGAATAGCCATTTCTAGGAAGCTCATTTATATTAGATATAACCCCCTCTCCTTTTCTATATAAGGATATACCACCATAAACTACAGCAGCGCTGTCTACACCGCTTGGATTTCCATGCGTAACTTTTTCGGCTTCGTTTGAGAGGGTTACTAACTTTTTCTTGTCTAGTTCATGGCCAATTATTTTCATGTATGCCACACTAAAAGCTGAGGCTATGGCGGCACTTGAACCGAGACCAGAAGAAATGGGAATGTCACTAGATATTATAGCTTTGAAACCAGGCAAGTTATATCCCCATGATCTTATTACAGATAAAAGCCTCGCTATTGGTTCTAGCTCTTTAGGACCCAAGATCTTTAAATTCTTCGTTATTTTTCCCTTTATACCTGTTTCTTTGCTGATTATCTCTGAAGGCCAACTAGATTCTTCTATTTCAGCTCTGGCATACAGATCTATTGCCATAGCTAGCGCTTTTGATCCTATAACAACAAAATGCTCACCAAATAATATTACCTTTCCCGGAGATATAGCTACTGCCCTATTCATTACTTTCACTTCTCCACGGGACTGATATTATGGGCTCATCTTGGATATAAGTCTTCCCAAGCATTAAAGCTATCTCAGCCTTTGATAATTCATACCCTATATAGGCTATGTGTTCCTTAGATAGGTATGCTCTCTTTATTAACTCTCTAGCCAAGCTTAGAGCATGAGAACCCTTTAAAGAAAAAACCTCCTTTCCACCTTTCTTATATGTAACTATTATTACCTTTTCCTCATGGTCAACGTTTATTTGGACGTATTCATCAGAACTATACTTTGGTGGTATGTATCCTATGGCTTCAGCGCTTTTCTTTTGGATTTCCATGGGTCTTTTTGCTTGCTTTAATATGAGTAAGTTACTATAAAGACCTCTAGGTGAGGATTTTAATGAACAAGCAGTTTCAGCCACCCTTAAAGCCTCCCTAGCCTCTGCTGTTGCCCTATATGATTTATAGCTTTCTTCCACAACCAAATAGAGCGAAGCTCCGATCTCTACTGCCATACTTGCTAATAAAGCGTGCAATCCATGAGTATCCGCTTCTATCTCTTCTACCGCATCTGCAGCAGAGAATAAAAGAGGTGCTTCAATATTTTTAGAAATCCTTATATACCTGCCTAAGCTCTCCATAAAATCTAAACACGGCATGCCCACTACTGGATCAATTATTATGTTTATATCTCTTTTTGATAAAGACTCGTATGCAGCCTTTATATACCTAAACTCCCTACTACCAATTATTAAAGTAATACCTCTAGGGAAATAGTCAATGTATTTTAATGCATCCTCAGCAGCAATACTTATCCCATCTATTCCTTCCTTCAAAAAGCTTTCGATTTGAGAATGTGTAGTTGCCTCTACTATAATTGGTACGGAAGCCTTCTTTGCTATTCTTATTTTTTTAATCGTTTCCATTATCTCGCTATTTATAGTTGAACCTATGATTAGAATATTAGCACCATCACTTACGTATCTTTTTGATATCTTCTCAACCTTTTCAACGGCTATGCTTGGATCTATTTCTGTTACTAAAACTACCGGTGGGCCCCTTAAGGGTATATCAACACCAGAAATGGAAAAGGCTTTCTTATATTCCAGCCTAGGCGTTATTTCTCCAAGGACTTCCTCTGCACTCTTTAGCTTGTCTAATTTCCCACCTTTTTCTATAAAGTCTAAGACGTATGAAAGATTCCCTAAGGATTTTGGTCCTTTATAGACATCTCTTTTTACTATCCTTTCTATTTCTTCCGAGCTGCCCCTTACTAGTCCTGGCAATATTATAATATCGCTTTTCATTAATTCTTCTAGAATATTCTTTTTTCTTTCTATTATCCTGGATATAGTTAGGGTATCTAATATAGATATAACTGGTACTGGCAAAGCGATAACATTTAAATCTATATTATCGTTCTTGTAACTATCTACGACCCTCTTTACCATATATTCGGCACTTTTACTTGTTATGAGTGATAACCTCATATCGCTCACTTCTGGATAGCCTATCCAGAGTGTAGATTAGCAGGCTATATAAGAGTTTTTAAGAATCCATTAATCCTTTATACATTTTTATTAACACTTATCACTTCTTAAAAGCGCATCTAAAAACCATTACCTTATTGGTGCTATATAACGTTTCTTATAAATCGTCAATCATTTAAGATCAAAGTATGAATATGGTCTGCTTTAAATAAAATCCTAAGAGAGGCCCCATTTATTTGCCAATACCATAAATATCATTCCATAGAGTAGTGCGTATAAGTTCCACAAGATAAAACTAGGATTTGCAACCATAGATAGCCTTATAGCTTGAGAGATGTACGTGGTTGGTTCTAAATAAACCAACGGTATGAGATATTTCGGAATATAGCTTAAAGGAAAGTACACGGGCGCAAAAAAGCTAAAACCGAAACCAAAAACAAGCGCAAGCTGGCTTAGCAACCTCCAGTTTCTTATTTTAGCTGTCATTGCCAATCCAAACATTGAGCCTGTATACGTACCTATAATTAGGGATACTAAAAGAAAGAGTCCCTCCACGTAGTTTATAGTAATGAGTCTTAAAAAAGACGCTACAGCTAGTATCATATAGCCAGAAACTATACCCATTAGGTTGTTGACAAATGATGAGGCAATCGCATAACCCCAGGCTGGTATGCCTGCTGATATCATGAATGATAGCCTTCCTCTATCTCTATCCATTCCTAGGGATTGCGCGACGGAAGTAAGAGAGGTTATTGCTACCTGAAATGTGATTGTTCCTGAAACCAGAAATATTGCAAGGTTTTTCGAAACGACGAAGCTAAATCCAAAAACTATTGCTAGAGGAAATACGATTGCGTAGAAGAAAATCGCTATAAACCATGCTCTAGATTCCTTAAGGAACATCTCAATTAAAGATGAGAGCTCCTTAAGCATGGCTAATCATCTCGATATATACATCCTCCAGAGAAGGTATCCTTACCTCGAACTTCCCATTAAGTTTAGAAATGAACTCCTTTAGCTCCTCTTCTTTAACCTTATAAGCTTTGCCACTTGTGTAGTCTATGACTTCATAGTAATATGAGAACCTAGTCCTTAAGTCAGATGGTGTGCCTTCACTTATAATTTTTTTATTAATAAAATAGACCCTATCGGAAAGGACTTCAGCCTCTTCTACATAATGGGTTGTGAGCAATATAGCTCTTCCCTCTTTCTTAAGGCTTTTTAAAATATCCCAAAGCTGCCTCCTTGCTAGTGGATCCAAACCTGTTGTGGGTTCATCCAATATCAGTACCTCTGGTTTATGTACAATTGCCATTCCAACTAAAGTCCTCCTCTTTAATCCTCCCGAGAGGTCCATTACATATTTGTTCCTATATTCCCTCAAATCTAAAGATTCTATAGTTTCCTCTGTATAGATCTTTGCTTCCCTTCTACTTACACCTCTTATCCTCGCAGCATAGTATATGTTTTCGAAAACAGAGAGATCATCATATGGTTCTGATTCTTGGGGAACTACGCCAAGCATTCTCTTTATTTTACTTCTACATGGATTTCCACCCAGCACACTTACATTTCCTGCCTCAGGCTTTAGCTCACAATAGAGATGCTTAACAAGGGTTGTCTTACCTGCACCATTGGGACCTAACAGGGAGACGAGCTCGCCTCTCCTAACACTTAAAGATATGTTTACTAGGGCCTGATTGTTGCCATAAGACTTATTAAGGTCTTTGACTTGGATGGCATAGTCCATTTCTAATCACATTTCAAACGATAGCAGCTAGTGTTATTATATTTGCCACTCATTATCAACATATTTGGCAAAGGCTTGACAATATTAATATATAAAAAATAATGGCTTTTTAATATCGTTATATTAATAAACTCATATCGCTACTTTTACTGATAATATAATAAATCTTCGAAAATAACGATAAGCTTACTCGGAATAGCGTGCTTATAAACTATTATTGTTTTTCTTAATTTAAGCATCTTTAAAGCCGCTATGATTTTCAGAGGGGTTTTTAACATATTTCCGATAGGATAAATAAATGCTCGTATCATATATGATCTTTGACGTCCCGGCTAAAATTATAGGGACTGCTATGAGTCCAAATGTTAAGAGCAGGCCAACAATAGGTCCTCCAGGTATTGTAGAGATCATTCTAGCAGAGTTTGTTATTCCATTGGCTGCTAAGAGATCTCCTGGTGGAAAGAGGTCTGCCATAAATGCCTGTCTTGTAGGAACATCCATTTGAGAGGTAGTTTGCCTACTTATCAACAATACCACTGCATATAAGAAGCTTGGGGCAAATGCTATGGAAATCAAGAAGGCATTTGATATTAAGTGTGTAATGACCATTGTATTGAGGTTTCCAATCCTTCTAGCTATCGGCGTTGTCAGTAGAATAGAAATTGCCGTAACAATAGATGTTAGCGAGAACAAAACACCAAGTTGCGATAGGTTTGCATGAAACCTTACGTAAAACCAATACGCTAAAAGTGATTGACTTATTAAACCACCACCAAATGCATCTAATGAGAAAAGGGCAGAAAGTCTAAGCGCATTGGATCTATAGAATTTCGATGAAAAAGCTTTTTTCTTTGGCATTGTAGGGAATTGAAGTCTGCTATATATTATAAACATCAAAGTTCCAGATATTATTAGAACAAAATACATGTGCCTCATAGCTATAACGCTAGCATGTGATAGCCCGCTAGAACTCAAAGCGCCCAAGGAAGAGGCTCCATAACCTAGAAAGTTATAAATGGCGTAGGTTTTTTGCTTGTCCATGGATATTTTTGACAACAATGCATTCTCTGATGACTGATAGGGTCCAGCTTCCGTCCCAGTACTGCTAATGCTGTTACCGATAAACAATGCAAGAAATATAGCAACTAAATATGAGGTTGAAACGAGAATTAAACCGCTTAGGATAGTAATTAAGGATAAACTCATGAGCAACCTTTTTACCTTTATTTTACTACCATACTTCACTAAGATTAGATTTGACGCGACGCTCCCCATTATCATAAGCAAAACAGAAATACCTACGACTATTGATCCATAGCCCAGCCTAGCCAGGTATATAGGTGTCAGTATGCTTAGTAACCCAGATGAAAATACCCTAGTCGTCTTTGTTGCATAAATCAACAATTCTTCCCTAGGCATGAGCCCTCTCCATTAAATACTTAACAAGTCTATTTAATAAAAAGCATTCGAAGTAATGAGCGATGTAAATAGCCGCATTAAAGGTTCCCTTAATATGTTTTTAATAAAAACTCTTCAGGGCACCAAACGCTTTAAACATGTTTAGATATATAGTATTATTTAGGGTAGCAATTTGTCGAAGATGAATCAGGATTTTATTATAGATATAGTGGCAAAGAGGATAGCTGGTGACATAGTATATAGCAGCAATCCTAATATGTCGTTAAAAAAGTGGAGAGATTATTTCGAAGTCACACAACATGAAATAGCAAGGGTTATGGGAATTTCCGCAAGTGTGATAAGTGACTATGAAAAGGGGAGGAGGGTACCTGGTACGAATTATATAAAGAGATTTGTTAGAGCGCTGCTTATTATCGATCACCAGAGAGGATGGAAGAAGATGGATACGCTTTCAAAGGCGCTTGGTATACCAAGAGGTGCTGTAATAGACATGATGGAATTTGCTAGGCCTCTCTCAATAGAGGAATTAATTAAGATAGTCGATGGTGTGTTATTGACTCCAAGCTATTCAACCTCTATAAAGGCATACGGCTATACACTAATTGATAGTATAAAGGCGATTGCTGAGCTTAGTGGCCTTCAATTTTATTTCCTGTTAGGCTCTACTCCAGAAAGGGCGATAATATTTTCCAATGTAGCTGCCGGCAGGAGTCCTATGGTTGCGGTAAGGGTATCATTAGTGAAACCAGAGATAGTAATAATACATGGTCCAAGGAGATACATCGATCCGCTAGCTATAGAGCTGGCAAGGTTGGAAGGCGTCTCTTTGATACTGAGTCTAATAAAAGAGAGGGAGTTGCTTATGCAAAGGTTGAGGTCTAAGGTTAACTATGAATCATTTAAAGAGGAATACAAATCCTTCATTTAGTTCATTCTTAATTTCTATAAACTTGTTGCTATAGGGGCAGAAACGTTTAATAATATAGTTTTTATGTGATAATGTATAGCTATAGGGTTAACACTCCAAGCTCCATAAATAGGGGTTCTTAAATAGAGATCTCGTTTCATCAGCTTTAAACGCCATTCATGATCCTATAGGATTAATAAATCGCTTTAGATAAGGTAGAACTCCTACGCAGATATAATACATTGCGACCTTAAATAAAATGGCGCTATAAGAGGCAAACGATTCTCAGTAAAAATTCATAGAGCAATTATTTTTAACCAAAAGGCTTATATTAATTAGTTGGTGGAAAAGAATGAAAAACACACAGCTGCATGATTTTCATGAAGCTTTGAATGCAAGCTTTGGCGAATTTGCTTCTTGGAATGTACCCATGGTCTATACTTCTACAATGGAAGAGCATTTGAGTGTAAGGAATTCTGTGGGCATCTTTGATATCAGCCATATGGGGAGATTAAGAATCTCTGGAAAGGATTCTTTGGATTTATTAGAAAAAGTTTTTACAAAAAGGATTTCTAAAACAAAGGAATATTCAATGAGTGGGCCTACCCTTGCGCTCAACGAGTACGCTAGGGTTATTGATGACGAGATGTGGTATAAGATAAATGATAACGAGTGGCTTGCTGTGCCTAATGCTGCAGCAAGGGAAAGGATGATAGAGCACCTAAATAGCGTTGCAAAGATACATAAATTTGACGTAAAAGTTGAAGATCTCACAATGGAGTATGTTTTGCTAGCCTTACAAGGTCCTAGAAGTGTAGATATTATGGATACACTAAAAGCTTCTTGGGCAAGTGAGCTAAAACCACTTGAATTTAGGTTAAATGAGACCATAGCTAATATAGAGGTCTATCTTATAAGCAGGAGTGGTTGGACTGGGGAAGATGGCTACGAATTCTGGCTTAAGCCAAAAGAGGCTGAGACCCTTTACAAGAAGTTTCTTGAATTGGGAGTGAAACCGATAGGCATTGCTGCTAGGGATACTTTGAGAATAGAAATGGGCTTTGTGTTGGGTGGAAACGAATATGGAGAAGATCCTATAAAGTTTCCATGCGCCCTAAGCTTAAGATATGGAATGGGTTCGATAGACTGGAGTAAATCAGGGTTTATAGGCGAAGGATCGCTAAGGGCTTGCAGAAGGGAAGGGTTAAGGTGGATCAGAGTAGGATTAGAAATGAAGAAAAAATATGCAAGGTTTATACCAAGGAATTCATATAGAATAAAGGTAGATGGGATAGATATAGGTTGGGTTACAAGTGGAACGTACAGCCCTGTGAGGGGAAGGGGCGTAGGTATGGGCTACGTAGACACAAGGTATGCGATATTTGGAGAGAGCGTTACTATAGAAGACCATAGGGGGAGGAGTGGAGAAGCTAAGATAGTCGACTTTCCTCTTATCAAAAAACGTTAGCATGTGCTAGTATATATTAGAGTTTTTGTATAGAAACTCCTCTAAAAGATTTCTTACCTTTTTTGGATCCATGGCTTTCCCATAGGCTTTTTTCAAAACCTTACCAACTAGGTAGTCTAGTGCTTCCTTCTTTCCTTGGTAAAAGTCCCGTATGGCTTTCCTTTCTTCATTCATGACTTCTGTGATAAGCTTTTCTGGTGAAGCCTTCTCGGGGAGGGTAATGTGTATCATTTTTGGATCACTAACTAGCTTTGGAATTATATTGTATTTTATTTCATCATAGGTGTACGCTTTGTTTCTTATTAAATCACTTATTTTCTTAAGTGCAACAGGATCTGGCCAGTTTTCTCTTTTGTATAGACTCATCCCACTCTTTCTTAAATGGCCTTTATAGTCTATGGCCAGTATTCTGCTAGATATAATAGGGTCTGCTCCGATGCTAACAGCTTCAAGAAAAGTCTCTGCGCACGCCTTAATTGTTACTAAGCTCCATGCCATTTTTCTATTTATGCCAATCCTAGAAATCTTTTCCATTATTTTTTCAGGCGTTATGATGCTTTTTTCTCTTATCTCTTTTAGTAATGGTTCTGTGCTTATCATCGGGATATCTGGATCTGGAAAGTAGAGGTATTCTTCCTCGCTTTCCTTGCTTCTCAAGCTCTTGGTTATCCCCCTTACAGGATCCCAATGCCTCGTCTCCCTTTCCACTATGCCTTTGCCTTCAATTATTTTTCGCTGCCTAAATATTTCATACCTTAGTGCTCTTTCTAAGTCTAATGTACTGCCAATGTTCTTTACCTCTATCCTTTCTCCACCCTCTACGCTAATGTTTGCGTCTACCCTGAATGAACCTTCGAGTCTTGGATTCATTGCCCCTATATATTCCATTGTTAGCAAAAGGTATTCTACAGCTTTCCTTGCGTCTCTTGGCGTTGGTATTTCAGGCTCTGTGACAACCTCTAACAAAGGAACACCGCTTCTATTATAATCAACGTAAGCAAATTCACTCGCTAATATATTTCCCTCGCTATACTCTGTCTTTCCTGGATCTTCTTCTATGTTCATTCTTCTTAGCTTAACTTTTTTCCACAGGTCTAAATCAGGGTCATAATATTTTAGCATTCCACCTAAACAAACTGGCATCCCCCCTCCTTTCTCATATTGTGTTATTTGATAGTTTTTTAGCAGGTCTGGATAGAAATAATGCTTTCTAGTGAATACCATGGATTCTGGTATTTTACAATTGAAAGTTTCTGCTACTGCTAATGCTAGTATTATGGGCCGTTTTCTTGGTACAGGTAGCGCTCCTGGTAGGCCCAAACAAACAGGACAGACGTTTGTGTTTGGTTTGTATTTTCTGTAGTTCGAATCGCATCCACAGAAGAGCTTGGTTCCGGCTTCAGTAAGTTGTGTATGTATCTCTAGCCCTATCTTGTATTCCAACTCAACCACTGGCAATCACTCCGGAAATACCCGTTATTTTTTCTATTATTAGCCCTAACCTAATTAGCGAGCCTTCACTGAATGGCTTCCCCATAAATTGTATCCCAATGGGTAACCCATTATAGAAACTTGAGGGTAATGCTAGAGCTGGAATACCTGCTAAGTTAGCTATAACAGTATATACATCCATAGCATATAGTTTAAGTGGATCGCCTATTTTTTCACCTATCCTTGGAGGGAGTATAGGCGAAACAGGGCTTACTAAAATACAATCTTTTGTTACCTTAAGGATTTCGTCTCTTATTAACCTTCTGCCCTTCGTAGCGGCTATATAATATTCATTTTTAAAACCTTCACTAAGTGTGAGCACGCCCATCAAAATCCTTTTTCTTACTTCTAATCCTAGGTTACTTCTCCTGGTGTCTATGCTAGCCTTTTTATAGGTTTCACCATTTCCCATCCTACCATATAACTTTCCATCGTACCTTGCTAGGTTGCTTGAGGCCTCAGCAAATGCTATCGTATAATAAACTGGTAATGCATAATTTATATAGTCCAACTTTTCTCTATATTCTGTTTCGATTCCCTCTAGCTCTAGTTTGTGTAGTAAGTTGTATAATGAAGACTTTATGGGCCTGTCCGAATCTCTAACTAAATCTTCTATAACACAAACCTTGAACCTTTCATAGTTGTTCTCTTTCACTCTAGGGATGCTTGTGGCGTCTTTTTCATCATAACCCTTAATTACTTTTAATAGTAATGCTAAATCCTCTACGCTCCTAGCCATTGGGCTTATTTGCTCGAGGCTGTTTGCATAAGGAATAAGCCCATACCTGCTTACAAGCCCATATGTGGGCTTTAACCCGAATGTGCATGTGTAAGATGCTGGTAACCTAGCTGAACCGCCCGTATCGCTTCCTAACGAGAGGTCAGCAGCACCATAGGATAGGCTTGCAGCGCTTCCACCGCTGCTTCCCCCTGCAACCCTTTCTAGGTCCCATGGATTCCTTGTAGGCCCATATGCACTAAACTCTGTTGTGCTACCCATTGCAAATTCGTCCAGGTTCGTCTTACCTATAATGATACCACCCTCTTTTAAGATCTTTTCTACAACCGTTGCATTAAAAGGTGGTACATATCCCTCTAAGATTTTTGATCCCGCAGTAGTTGGCAAAAAGGAGGTTGATATGACGTCTTTTATGCTGATAGCTATGCCCGCTAACATCGGCTTTTTTCCACTATTGATCTCCATCTTTATATTTCTTGCCCTTTCTCTGAGAAATTCCTCAGAATCTATTGAGATGAACGCGTTTATTTTCTTGTCGTTCTTTCTTATTAATTCAAGCTTTTTTAGTATGTAATCCTCTATGTCAATATTTCCTTTTATTATCTCATCTCTTATTGAAGAGGCGGTTAACTTCACCTTATTACCCACCTCTCCATTTTATTTTTACCTTGTCCCCAGCAATCCTCTCTAGACCAGCTAATTCTTCAATACTAACTTCTTCGGTTTTTGCAAATTCCCTAGGTTCTAGGTAGCCGTCCCATACATTATATAATGGTTTTACGCTTAGACTGCTTAACTTTGAAACTTCCTTGAGAAACTCTTGGATTTTTGATAAGTCTTCACATATCCTATTCCTTTCTTCATTGCTAAACTCAAGTCTGGAAAGGTCTGCTAATATCTTAATTAGTTTACTATTCCTGCAATTATCTGCCATGGATGTGCCCTCTGAGTTTTATACTAAAAGAAAATTAATTCTTTTCTATTTTATTTAGCTCCCTTAGATTCGTTAACGCAACATGAGCCTCCACTATATCTATTGAATTTGCAAGAGATCTCCTTATGCCATCTACAACCGGATATATTTCATAGAAGTTTTTTGAAGTCTTTAATGCTTCAGTTAGGTTTCTTTCAGTCTCAACTAGTCTGTAGAGCGATGAATATGTCTTTAGAAATTCGTTTATACTTGCCCCATTCTCTATGCGATCCATAAGGTTGAATATTTCGTTTTTTACGCTCTCAATCAGTTCTATAAACTCCTCGGGAAATTCTATTCCTTTTATTGTTTCTAAGAGCCAAGTAGCCATTGATACAACATGATCCCCTATTCTTTCAATGTTTTTTACTGTCGTGTAGATGCTTATTGTTTCCCTCAGGCTTTTCATGCCAAGCTCCTCAAGCCTTATATCTCCTTCAATTGCCAAATTTAGCTGTTTGCTTATATAAAGGTAGAGCTTATCCATTACATCGTCTCTCTTAATAATGCTTTTAAGGACATCCTTGTTAAGGTTCGATAGAGATTCTATAAAGTCATTAAGCATCGATTTTAGCGTTTTTATCATATTTTCTAATGCGCGCTTAACTGAAATTGAGGTTAAGTCTACAACTGCTTGTAAGAGGATGCTATTCTCAGATTGCTCTAGGATTTCTAAGCCTACAACTTTGTTCCTTACGTTATTGATAATCTTTTCTATCTTGCTTGATTGCGTTGGAGAGAAGTTGAGTTTTATCGAATCATATCCAGCTAAGTATGCCGAGATTATTTCCATTATAATGGCTGAGTCCATGAGTTCTGGATCAATTAATATTTCCTTCACTCTATTTTTCCTACTTTCCTTCTTTTCTGCGCTGTAGATCTTCAACGAATTACCAACTAGTTCAATATAGACGCTTACTCCTTTGTCTATATTGATCTTCTTTGCCCAATCTTTGGGTATGGAAACTATATAAGTAGAGCCACCAGTAACTTGTACTTTTCTTAACAGTTTTCTCTCTTCGATCTCTTTTTCTTGCATGCGTACCACTAGGTATATATTTATACAGAGATTATATATAAGTATATTTCACTCTATAGGTATTCCTTCAACACTCCTACTGCTATGAACCCTATTTACCTTTATGGCACTAATATAGCTAAGCCTAGGAAACTCTCCCCTTATTAATACCATTAGAGGGTAACTACCTACTTGTCTTGCATAGCAAAATCCCGGCTTACACTCCTCTATCCATAGATCCTTTATTATTGTACCCCTTGGAGCTACCATTGAAAGCATCTTAGGCTCGAACTCTTTTCTTACGAAGTTGATGAACTTTTTAGATATTATCCTTTCTTTTTTACCTATTTTATATTTCATGCTACTGACTCTGGTGTTTTCGATAACCAGCAACTTCCTTATGTTTACCCTTCTAACCAACAGCTTTCTATGAAGAAGCTCCTTCAGGAAATCAATGTTGTAGGTATTGGTTTCTTTCGTTTCACCTGGAAGGCCAAGTATGAAATTTATTCCTGGAAGTAACTCTGGCATTCCATTATATCCTATTTTTCTTCCTACTTCATTAACTATCTCAACTGCCCTTAAGGCATCATTTAAACCAACTTTCAGGTTATTAATTTTTATGACTCTAGGGTCTAGGGATTCTATTCCAAAGGCTGCCACATCTCCTGGGGTATGATATCTTACTATTTTCTTTAGCGCCTCTCTTGCTTCCTTTGGGTATTTGGCTATTGTTCCGGGATTGACGTTATCTATATGTAATACTTTAAGGTTAATAGCATGGACTCTGATGCCATAGAGAAGCTTTTCTATCCTATCAGGATTTGGTTTTGGCCACTCTTCTACTCCTAAACCCTCTGAACCATAAACTAAAAAATCTGCTTGCCTACCAAGTCGAAATGCCCTTGCTCCATGTTTATATAGGGATGAAATTTCTTCTATGATCCCTCTTATATCCCTTTCAATAGGTTTTCCCTTTAAAGGCTCCACACAATAACTACAGCCACCCGAGATCCACCTGGAGCATCCTCTATAGGTTTCTATCTCTACTATAAGGTTTCTTCCATAATTTGGGTGTTGCCTAATTATCTTGGAACCTATCTTTGCGAATGAGTTTACATTTGAGTAGTCATTCCTTATTCCGTAAGGAGATGCATAGTTCTCGCCATATTTAATTAGGTCATGAAAGTATATTTCTGGGTCTCCGGTTACAAGCACATCAAAACCAGCCTTTTTGAATGCAGCCCTGCTATATGCCTTCCTTCCCCCCTCTATTCCCATACCCCATCTAGCGGCCGGCCCTACAAGCACTTTAAATGGCTTGCCTAACATTCTTGCCCATAGTATGAGCTCTTCTCCAGTTATTGGTCTCCCGCCTATGTATTTTCCAGGAACAACAACACCTGCTATAAATACTACTACATCATAATTATTTGCCTTTCTTATCCACTGTTTGCATCTAAATTCATCCACTGTTACATATCTAATCTTTACTGATTTATCAACGCTCCATATAGCACCTGCTATATACCTTGGGTAAATATCTATGTATGGTGGTACTCCAAGTCCCCCAGGCTCATCATTGTATCCATCAACGATTAGTATCTTTGAATGTTTCATTTAATACCCTAAGTGAAATTTAAGAATAGATGAAGGGTATAACGTTTTTGTTTTTAAAGTAAGCTATTTGCTTCTCGACAAGCATTACCAAAAAGATATTGTCTAGAGATGGTCATTTCACATATACCACCACGCCTAGAAGAGAACTACTTCAACGGTTCCCCACCCACGGCCTGTGTAGGTCTCTACATGCCGGTTCATCAGGTATTTGGTTACTTACCTACAACTTTGCGCTTAAGGAGCCATCAGCGAAGCTGGTGTCTTTCCGCAGTTAACTATAACTTGTTCTAGTCTTTATAAAAAAATCTTTCTTTACCAATTCATACCATAAAGGGTACGCCAGAACCTAAAAGGCCTACAAAGTAAACTACAACCTTATCTTTGTAGAGAACGTATCGTTCACTACCGATTAATATGAAAATCGATAAGCTTTATTTAGTTAACTTCCCTTTTACGCTTGAAAGTAAAATTCCAGCAATTATTATTATGATAACAAACAAGGCGATAATCTCTTCATGAATCCTTAGACCTATCCTTCCTCCACTTATGCCATAAATTGAATTAATGCTTGATGCTATACCTAAGAAACTGAGGCCTATTGCAAGAAAAGCATCTATATGTGGCAGATTTATTAAAGATTTATTTATATTGAGATATATTGATCTTATTAGAATAGTTCCGAATATTGTTGACGAAAAAGCTATGATTTCTATTTTTGATAAAAGTACTATCGCTGGTATGGAATCTGTGGCAAAGAGTATGTCAGCTAGCTCTATAGCAATTATTACTAATAAAAGCTTTGTTGGTACAATTTTTCCTTTAACCTTTATGAATATCGATTTCTGTTCATTAGCAACATTTATCCTTAATGAGCTTCTCACAAAATTAAGGAGCCTATTGCCTTCGCTCTTCTTTTCCTTGAGCTCCCTTTTTATCATCATACCGGCAGTAATCAGTACAACAAGGGAGAGTATCATCGATCCATATTTTAGTTCCTCTAGTATAGCTATTCCTATTGATACGAAAGCTAGTCTCAGGAAGACTGCAGAATATGTTCCTATAAATATAGCTTTTTCTTGATTTGCAAGTTCTATACCAAATTCCTTGAATATTAACAAAAATATCAATATGTTATCTAGGCTCAAAGAAACTTCTAAGATGTAGGAAGATGCATAAATATAGGAATAATAGGGGCTATACGATAGTAGTGCCCCTGCAAATGACATTGAGAGCACTATCCAGAGGATTGCTATGATCCTTGGATGATTCTTAAGAAGGAACTCTACGCCTATGCCAACCATTAATATAGAAAACAAAATGATCCATAGAACGCTAAGAGTTACCATAGCTTTGAACATCCTATGGTGTAATTCTTTCCGTATCCCTCGGCAATAACCTTGCCTCTCTGATATTTTCAAGTCCTAGGAACTGTTTTACTATCCTCTCTAGACCCATACCCACACCACCATGAGGAGGTGCGCCATGCTTGAAGAAGTTTAGATAAAACCTAAACTTCTTCTCGTCTAGGCCTTTGTCTTTGAGGTTTTCGAGTAGCGTATCATATCTGTGTTCTCTTTGACTGCCAGTAGCTATCTCTAATCCTTTAAAAAGTAGGTCAAAGCCATAAGTAAAGTCTTTATCGCCTGGAATCCTCATTGTATAGAATGGTCTAACTTTCCATGGATATTCAGTTATAAACACAAAATCGCTATTATATTCTTCTTTAAAGTATTCTCCTAGCATCCTTTCTGCTTCAGTATCTAGATCATCGCCAAATTCGAGGTGTTTATCATATTTCTCCGACAGTATCTCGTAGGCATCCTTTATTGATAATCTAGGTATTTTCTTTGGTATGGAAACCTCTATGTTGTAAAATTCCTTGACCCAATTTAAAGAAGAATCGTTCTCCAACTCATAGGACAAGCGCTTGAAGAAACCTTCAATCAGATTCATTACGTCATCTGGAGAGCTAATATAGCCTATTTCGAAATCCAAGCCATGAAACTCTGAGAGATGCCTTACTGTATGGTGAGCTTCGGCCCTGAATACAGGCCCTATCTCAAAAACCCTTTCCAGCCCAGAGATTACTGCAAGTTGCTTATAGAATTGTGGGCTTTGAGCTAGGTAGGCCTCCTTACCAAAATAAATAACAGGAAAGACCTCCGCGCCTCCCTCAGTTCCTGTAGCCACTATCTTTGGTGTAAATATTTCCACGAATCCATTTTCTGTTAAATATTGCCTAAACATGTTGGCAACCCATGAGGCGAAAATGAAAATAGACCCAACTTTTCTATTTCTGACATCTAACCATCGATAGTCAAGCCTTACGTTTAACTGGGCCGAGGTGCTGGTTTCTGGATCGAGTGGTATTGATTCGAATGGTCTGTTTAAAACATCTAGTTTATCAACGATTACCTCTAGCTTTAGGGAAGACTTTCCTTCAACAACCTCTCCTTCGGCACATAGGATAGTTTCTTTTACTATATTTTTAGACATTTTTATTACTTCATCGGGCGTGGATCCCTTTTTTAAAACAGCCTGGGCTATGCCAGTTCTATCTCTGATTAGTAAAAATTTGACTCCCCCGAGGTCTCTTACATTAGCAACCCAACCACATACCTTTATCCTTTTTCCTAAAAGGTCCTGTTTGTGTTCATAGATATAATTTATGAAGTGATCCTTCAGCATCTCCCTTCCCAATTCCTCAGAGCTTTTTTTCTTTTTAACCTTAATGTATAAACCGTTAAAAGCTTCCAGTTAAAGTATAGATTAACGTTTGGGGATTACAGAATTGAAAGACAATGAAATACTATTGATGCTAAGGCCATATGTTGCTAGATGGTTTAGGGATACGTTTCATTCGTTTACTGAGCCTCAAAGATATGCAATTCCCTTAATAAAGCAGGGTAAAAATGTGTTAATTTCAAGCCCCACTGGTACTGGCAAGACTCTATCTGCATTCCTAGCTATAATCGATGATTTGTATACCCTTGCAGAAAAGGATGAGCTACAAAAAAAGATATACGCCATTTACATTAGCCCCTTAAGGGCCCTAGACAACGATATGCAAAAAAATTTGTTGAAACCACTAAGAGAAATACAGGAAAGATGCAAAAAGGAGGGTATAGAGCTCCCTGCAATTAGGGTTGGGTTAAGGACTAGTGATACTCCATCAAATGAGAAACAAAAAATGCTAAGAGATCCACCACATATAGTTATAACTACACCAGAATCGTTAGCTATAAGCCTTTCGGCTCCAAGGTTTAGGGAAAAGCTTTCAAGCGTGAGGTGGGTGATCATTGATGAAATTCATGAGCTGGCCTCTAGCAAAAGGGGTGCACATCTTTCGCTAAGCCTAGAAAGGTTAGAGTACTTAGTTCATCAGACTACTGGCTCATATATGCAGAGGATAGGACTCTCGGCAACGATTTCCCCTCTAGATGAGGTTGCTAGGTTCCTTGGAGGTTATATGCATGGTCGTCCAAGGGACGTTGAGATTATCGATGCAAGGTTTACAAAACCCTTCGATATTAGGGTAATAACGCCCAACGTAGACCTCATACATGGAAGCGCCGAGGAGATAAACAATGAAATATATGGAACTATAGCAAAGCTTGTTTCTTCTTCCAAGACGACGTTAATATTTACAAATACTAGGAGTGCAACAGAAAGGGTTTCATTTAAGCTTAAGAGGCTCTTTTCCGATAAAAAGGCAATAGACCTTGATGAAATAGAGGCTCACCACAGTAGCCTATCTAGAGGTCTTCGCTTAGGCGTTGAACAGAAATTGAAAAATGGTCTGTTAAGGGTTGTGGTTTCAAGCACTAGCCTCGAGCTTGGAATAGATATAGGTTATATAGACTTGGTTTTGCTTTTAAGTAGTCCAAAGAGCGTTAGCAGGCTATTGCAGAGAATAGGGAGAGCAGGTCATTATATAAGCCAAACCAGCAAGGGCAGATTAATAGCAGTTGATAGAGATGACTTGATAGAGTGCACGGTTTTAGCCAAGTGCGCTTTAGAAAGAGAAATAGACAACGTTAGGATCCCAATGAAGCCATTAGACGTTATGGCACAGCATATTGTAGGCATGTCTATCGATCAGAAATGGGACGTAGATGAGGCATTTGAGCTGATAAGAAGATCTTATAACTACCATGATCTTACAAAAGAGGAATTTATGAATGTCCTCTATTATCTGGCAGGTAGACAAGGCCTTGAGGAAGAGAAGGTTTATCCTAAGATATGGTTTGACGAGGCGAATAACGTTTTCGGTAGAAAAAAAGGTTCTAGAATGATCTACCAATTAAACACAGGGACTATACCAGATGAGTCAAAGGTAAGAGTAAAGACCAGAGACGGCAAATACGTTGGAAATTTGGAGGAAGGGTTTGTGGAAATTTTGGAGGTAGGGGATATATTCGTCCTAGGAGGAAAGACGTATAAGTTTTTGAAGAGTAAAGGCATGGAGGTAATAGTTGAGAGTGCTGAAGGGAAGAGACCTACAGTTCCTCAATGGTTTAGCGAAATGTTACCATTAAGCTTTGACAGTGCCTTAAGGGTTGGGGAGTTTAGAGAAAACATTGCTAAACTTATAGAAGGGAGGAGGATTGCTGAGGCAAAGAATTTGTTGAAGAAAGAATATTTGCTTGATGAGCATGCTGCAAACGAGATAACTAGGTATGTATGGGAACAACTTGCATACATAGGGGTTGTACCTGGCAGGAGGAACCTACTAATCGAATATTTTAAAGATGAAGAAGGATGGAACGTAGTTTTTCACATGCTCTTTGGAAGGAGAACTAACGATGCCCTCTCTAGGGCATATGCAAGCAAACTATCTAATAAATTGAATAAGCCAATAAAGGTAACGGTTACCGATAATGGGTTCATGTTATCTTATCAAGGAACTGAAACCTTGACGAATAAAATGATAGAAGATGTTATCGAAAGCGTAGGGAAAGATAATTTGAGAGAAACGTTGGAGAGTGCTTTAAGGAGAACTGAAATGATGAGAAGAAGGTTTAGGCATGTTGCCCAAAGAAGCTTTATGATATTGAAGAGATATAAGGGCTGGGAGAGGAGTCCAGAGAGGATGCAGCTTAGTGCTCAAAAATTATTGAACCTCCTGCTGGATGAAATACCTGACCTTCCAATGATAAGAGAAACCTACAGGGAGATACTCGAGGATTATATGGATATAAAGTCTGCTGAGAAGGTAATCAAGTGGATAAAAGACGGTGAAATCAAGGTTATTATTAAGGGCCCATTACAATATCCATCCCCAATGGCTCACAGCATAGTTGCGAAGGGTTATAGCGATGTTGTGTTGATGGAGGATAAGAGAAAGATTATAGAACTTCTCCACAATAAAATAATGGAATTGCTAAGAGTTTCTGGTAGAGTTGCCCAAGAAAACCCCTAAACGTAGCCGTGGTCTATCATAGAATAGGCAGCTTTTCTCCATATCCTTTTGTTCGTTAGCATTACAACGGCAATTAAGCATAGAATACCCGAAGATACCAGTCCACCAAAAAAGCTAAAAGCAGATATACCAATTACAGCAAATATTATATACATTGGTATTGCGAAGAAAAATTGTTTGATCCTCATTTGACCTGGTAAGACCCCTTCTTCTCTTATTTGTGGTATGAGTGAATACCTAGTCGCGACATAGTTAGATATTACTAGGATAGATGGCATGGCAATAAGCAGGGTTACTTGAGAAATTGGTGATGAACCTGCCCTTGAGACTACTAGGCCAATAATAGCATCTGATATTACTAAGGGTAGTAATATAATGATAGATGATATTGCTTTGCTTATAGAGAGGTGAATTAAAAAGCTACCTGGGTCTATTGATGTAAAGGCTAGCCATGGTCTTTCATTTGCTATCGAGGCTTGCATAAAGCTGTAGATAAAAGAGACGACAAATATTGAGGTCAGCAATGATACTAGGTTTGCATTAGTAGAGAGGTACTTTATAGTTATAAATGCATATACAGCAGAAACTATAGAAATCACCAATAGTATCTTTGTAATTTTTACTCTTCCTGAGAAATACCTTACGTTATAGCCAATCCCACCACTTCTCCCAGCAATTGTTAGATAGTTGATGTTAAAATAATACAAAGCTTTTATACCTTTATGGCCAGCAAAGCTTATGTTTCCTTTGAAACCTACAGATGAACCTTTATTTACTGTCTTGAAGTATTCTATTCCTATGTTTGCAATCTTTTTATTTGAAAACATCATGGTAACTATTGTTGATGGCACCAAAACAAAAATACCAGAGAGCGGGTAGCCGAAGAAAATTGCGGTAGGGCTGTAGGGGAAGCTAAACAAGGGAGAGATACCCCAGGCACCAAGAAGCGTTGATATAATTGCCTTTCTTCCAGTTGGTAGGTCTCCAACATAGGTACTTAATGATGTAACAAATAAGATAAACAGGGCAAAGGACGTTACAGCTTCCCATGCATTAAGGCCTAGAAAAGGCAAATAGAAGCCCAAGAAGGCTATTATTGAAGATCCTAGGATGATAATTTGTGCTATGAATAAAGTTACGATTAACTGCCTTTTGTTAACAGGTAAAAGAAATAGGTAATCCCTATCAGACTTAAGTATTGCAAGGCCACCAGAAAAAGAAGAAAAAACGAGGAAAAAAGTCGCGTATATTACTGCATAGTACTGTGGCACCTTTGTATTTATCTTTATTCCACTAGATGACATACCAATACCAGTAAAGATTGCATATATTATTATAATTAGGAGGATGGCAAGCATTCCCGGTGATATCCTTGTCTTAATTATAAACTTCAGTAGCTTAAACCACTTGACCATCCGTCATCAACCTAGCGACAACTTTTTCTATGGGCTCCCCTTCATTTGACATTTCTTTAAGCTTAGCAAACGTTCCCTGCCAGATAAGCGTTCCCCTAGATATCATTATTATATTATCCGTTAGCCTTCCGGCAACTGCCATGATGTGAGTTGAAACGAGCATAGAGTTGCCAATTTTAGATAACATTGATATTACCTCCTCTTGAGTTGGTATATCAAGGTAATTTAGGGGCTCATCTAGTAGGAGAAGCCTTGGTCTATGGATTATAGCAAGCGCTAAGGCAAGTTTTTGTATGTTGCCCCTTGAAAGCTTTGCCACCTTTGCCCTTTCGTAATCCCTTAGTTTTAACGCATCCATTATTTCTAGGGCCCTATCGGCAGCATCGTCAATACCTCTTAGTGCAGCTATATATTCAAGGTTTTCTCTGACGGAGAGATTTCTATATGGGGTGGCATCTTCTGGTAGATAACCGATTATTTTCTTTGTTTCTAAATCGTTTGCTGGATCATACCCATATACTCTGACAGTTCCTTTATCTGGCTTTAGTAGTCCAGCAATTAACTTTAGTGTAGTAGATTTTCCAGCCCCGTTTGGACCAAGTAAAGCATATTTTCCTCCGTCTGGTATCCTAAAAGAGATGCCCCTTAGTGCAACGAAGTTGCCATAGAGCTTTACCACGCCATTTAAGGAAACAGCATCTTCGCTAGTTTTCACTTCAGCCACATCCCTGCTTTTTCATTTCTCGAATTATAATTATCACTCAAATATTTATAGATTTATGGGATGGCTTGAGGTATAACTAGGGGTTGAGGGTTTTATATTAATAACTCAATATTTTTTAAAGAGATGTGATAGGTATGATTAAGGGAAGCGAGGCTAGAAGGTTCTTTGAAGATGTTAGTGGAATTCAGATACAGCCAGCGGGCGTTGATTTAAGATTAGATAGGGTCTTCAAGTTTCAAGGTAAAGGCTTTCTGGGAATAGATGAAAGGTATTTACCTATGGTAGCAGAAATATCACCTGAAAATGATATTTTTGAATTAGAAAAAGGGGAATATAAAATAAGGTTTTATGATATAGTTTCTGTGCCTGCGGACGTCGCTGGGTTATGCCTTCCAAGGAGTTCATTGTTGAGGATGGGAGCTAGTATTAATTGTGCTCTATGGGATCCTGGTTACAGGGGGAGAGGAGAAGCCCTGCTGGTTGTCTATAATGGGCATGGAATAAGAATTCAAAGGCATGCAAGAATAGCACAGATGTATTTTATAAAGCTAACCCAAAAAGCAGATAAACTATATGACGGCATATATAATAATGAAAACCTATAGGTAGTGCTTCATGAAGTGTAGAGCATTTATTATATCGTCACCCACTCTTGACTTGATAAAAATTGAAGGTAGGCAAATACTTAGCGCAGGTGGACCTCCTTTATTTATAGGATACTCGTTGAGAAAGCTTGGTTGCCATGTTAGTTTCTATGGTCCTATAGGGAGTGAGACTGTAAAGACTATCAGGTTAATGAGAAGCGTTGGTATAGATGTTTTAGGCGAGTTTCAGCACAACGTTGGCGCAATTTTTGCGCATGAATATACGGAAGGTAAAAGGATTTCTTCGTTTACAGGTGCGATTGAGCAGGTTAATGTTGCGGAGGTTATAAGGGCGATTAGTTTTGTTTCACCAGATTTCGTTATTTTGTCACCGATATATAATGAGTTTCCTATTGAAAAGATACAAGCGCTGAAGAGGCCCTTGGTTATAGATGCCCAAGGCTTTTCTAGGTCCATTAAGAACTGGATAAACTTTTTACCAAAGGGTTATATTGACATGCTACACATATCCAGCGATGATGAAGATCTTTCAAAGCTCGATGAAATTAAGATGAAGGTCAGGTGCGTGATTTATACTGCCGGTTTGAAGGAAACGAGAATATATTGTGATGGAAAAGAAGATATGATCAGACCATCTGGGCGGCCAATAAAGGACGTTACTGGGGCTGGTGATATTATAACTGGATTGATAGCTTATTTTTATTTCTATAAGGGGTTTGACATCAACAAGTCATACACAAATGCGCAAAGGCTTTTAGAGGAAATCATAGAGGAAATTTCTAGCATGAAATTACTAGAAGGAAATTATGATGGGCAATATAACAGGTAATAAAAGCGTTATTATTAGCCCTTGTGTTAGTGCCTCAGTTCCACTTTCTACGCCAGAATACTTTATAATAATTCCTAGGGTTGTATCCATTGTTGTGGCTCCACCGAAGGCTATAGAGGGAATATCAAAAATATTAAAGATAAGTGGAAATAGCATGAAGGTTAAGCTTTCTCTTAATAGGTTTGAGATAAACGCTATTGTACCATAGTAAGGGCTGTAGAGGGATAGAAGAGGGCCAACAAGCGAATACCAGCCTGAACCCAAAGAAATCACGAGGGAATATGTATAGTTTTGCTTAAGGATTTCAGAAAGAAGAATACCGGCGATCAAGTCGCCAGCTATTACAGAGAAGGCCAATATTAGGCCATTTTTAATACCCTTTTTTGCCGAGTCTATGATTCTTTTTGATGAAATTCCTACAGAAACGCCTACAATTCCGATGAGAACGTAAAGCCACAAAATTGCTATTTCCTCTACTTTGAAGCGAATTAGCTTTACTAAGTTGCCAAGCAATAGACCGCTAATAAAAACGATGATTGGTACGATAATTTCTCTAGTTTGCTCTTTAATTGCTCCTTTTCTTATTACTTTTTTTGTATGTGTATTTACATATATTTCTCTTTTGGTACTATTGTAAACTAGAGGCCTTGCTATTAAAATTCCAAGTAGTGCTGGTAGAGTAGCATAAAGTATTGTAGAGTAGGTAAATGATATTGCTTCTTTCTTTGATGATATCCTCCATAGTTGCGCAGATGCAAGGCAGGCCATAAAGAATATCAAGTTTATGATCGAGATCAAGATGGCATAGTCTAGGCTTTTCGTAAATCTGTTTCCTATTGAAATATTACGGTTTAGTATTACTCCACTAGCAATCCCTGTAGCCAATATAATATAGAGGAGTGCGTCGGATAGCATTCTGTAAACCCTTTGTCTACCTAAGCTAGCTGATATTCATCCTTAATTAAAAATTTAACATGATCGATTAAAAATTTATTAACATGATTGCGTAAAACATATATACTTAGATATACTAGTAATACTATGGTGATATGTATGTCAGAGAAGCATGGTGAGGAGAAAAGGCAGGAAAAAGTATACACTATTAGGGGTTTGAATGAAGACCTTTATGAAAGCTTTTCCGGAAAGGCTAAAGATTTGGGTATAACTGTTGGCGAACTTATGAATCAGGCTATGGGACAGTTTTTGCTCACCCTTGAAGTAAGCAAGGATATTAAGCAAAGGGTCGGAGAAAAGGTTGAAAGAGCGTCACACAAATTTATAAGGGGTCCAATAGAAACCCTGAAGCAGATAATCAATAATGTTGCTGATTTTGAGCTAGTTTCGAATATAAGTGAACTTACTGTATCTAGATCAGATCTAGAGCTTGCAGAGAAGCCTTTAATATTTTCAAATATAAAAAAGCTAGAGTTTTCTCCAGATGTTGACGTAGACTTGATTAATGCCAAGGTAAGATCAATAAAGGTTGTAGATGAGGTTGTAATACCTTCTACAATCCCTGTCCTTGTTATAGCTAAAAAATGCCAGTTAGTAAAGAGAATAGTGCAGGTAAAGCAATAAGTGGTGCTATTCTGTTGAAGGGAAGTAAGGAAAACCTATTAGTATCAATAATATTTTTTGCGATTGGAGCATTTATATTTTCCTATCATTTTTTATTAAATCATAGCATGACGAGCTTTTTCATAAATGCGAGTTCTACTCTTTTAGCTAACAGCGGGATGATTTGGATATTAGTTTTGATGACGGCTGAGAGTGCTCTCATTCCTATACCTAGTGAAATAGTGATGCCTTTAGCAGGTTTGCTTGCAAGAACTCAAGGCTACAGCTTGTTTAATGTAATAGTGTTAGGAATAGCTGGTAATGTGATTGGTTCAATAATTCTTTATTATATTGGAATGTATGCCAGAGAACCTTACATAAATTTTTCTAAAAAATACCTTAGATTAAAGGAAGATTATATCAAAACGGCCGATGCATTGTTTAGCGAACATGGCTCTTCCATGGTTTTTTTCGGAAGAATAATGCCTCTCATAAGATCCATAATATCGCTTCCAGCCGGATTCTCGAAAATGAACCTAGCCAAGTTCATTTTCTATACATTTTGGGGTTCCTTGATTTGGAATATTTCCCTTGCATTACTTGGTTATTATTTTGGCTCCAGCCTTTACGTAATATCATCCTTTGATTATGCTGTGGCAGGAATTATTTTTATTATTGGTATATATTACCTTGTAAAATACACGGGCTTGTTTACGAAAGGGGGTTAACGTGGAAGAATGCATAGACAAGGACAAGTTAAAAAAGCTTAGGAAAGTTATTGATGTTTACTATTTAACTACTAATCCCTTGTTAAAGGATTTTACCGAAAGGAGTTTAAATTCTATGAGATGGGATGGCATAGGCCTCCTTATGGTTCTAGATGCTGCATTTACGAGCGTTGGTCTTAACTATTTTAACATAGTCGTGCCGGCAATTATTAAGTTTAAAGAAAGTTTCTATGATACTGGCAAAATAAGGAGTTTTAACCAACTGCTTTCTTATAATAAAGAATCGTTGAAGCATGTTTGGAAAAATAGCAGGTCTTGGAACGTCGCCTTTGGTATTGCGAAGACACTTCATAAATACCCGGGCAATGATGATAGAGAAAGGCTTAGGTCTTGGGCAAGGAGTTCATCACTAGAAGGCTTTAGAGATGATGAAATTGGTAAGGTAAAAGGTGTTGGATTAGTTACATATCAATACCTACGGATAATGGGTGGTGTAGACACGATAATGCCTGATAAAATTGTTATGAGGTTCATAGAAAAGGTTATTGATGAGGTCGGGATAAAGGTTCATTACAGAAATATAATGGATGGAATAAAAAAACTGGAGCATTTATTTAAAATGATAGGCGTTAGACCAGTAGAGATAACTTGGATGTCATGGTTAGTGGACTCAGAGCTCAGGAAAATTCTCTCGGGAGTTCACAAGGAAATACTATCTATCCTTTGACGTTATATAGATTTTTCTTTGATCATAAAATATTTATCTTTTAATGCCAACTATAAAATGGTGTCAGGTTTGATGTTAAGTCGAAGTATAAAGTTTGCTGCTGTTGATGAAAGAAATCCAGCTTTGGCATTGTTCTATGATGGCAAATTTTATAGTCTGAAGAAATTAGAAAGATCCAATTATGATTTGAGGTTGGAGAAGTTTTATGCATCTTTTCCATTTTCTCTAGAAGAACTTTTGGTAGTCTATGATGATGCTATAGCTTCAGAGCCAGTCGCTGATCTTTCAAGTAAGCTCCTTGCCCCAAATCCCTATCCAAGTAAAATTATTGGTATAGGAAAAAATTATAAGAGGCATATAAAGGAGATGAACCTTGGAAATAAACCGTCATTTTTCTTAAAAGCACCGAGTTCTCTTATTGGACATAATAATTCTATAGTTGTTCCTCCCTTTGTTAAAAAGCCAGATTATGAGGGGGAGGTAGTTCTTCTAATAGGAAGGAGAATTAAAAATGCATCACCCCATGAAGCGAAAAAAGCTATAATCGGTTACTCTGCAGGTAATGATGTTACTGCTAGGGATTTGCAATACGGAGATGAACCCTTACCTTGGAGCCAAGCAAAAAGCATCGACACCTTTACTCCTATAGGACCATATGTAAAAATTCTAGAGGACTATAGCGAATTAGAGGAAGTTTGCGTAAAAACTTTTTTAAATGGATCCTTGGTACAGGAGGGGTGTCCTGATGACATGATTCTTGATTACGCTCATATAGTTGCTGAGGCATCTAGGCTTATGACTATTTATCCTGGAGATTTCATATTTACAGGAACACCAGCAGGTGTTGGCCATGCAACAGGGAAATATTTGAAGGATGGCGATAAGGTGAAGGTTGAAGTTTCAGGCATAGACCCACTAGTCAACAGGGTTTCAATAATAAAGGAGGCATCTTAAAAATATAAATTAACCCCCATATCTTACTACAAAGGTGAAAAAAGTGGAATTTGTAGAATTGGGAAGGACCAAGGAAAAGGTTTCAAGAATAGGTTTAGGAACTTGGCAGTTTAGTAATTCTTGGGGGTTAACTATATATGACAGTGCGAAGGAGATAATCTCATCATCCATAGAGATGGGCATAAACTTAATTAATACAGCAATGGTTTATGGAAATGGTATGAGTGAAAGGTTTATAGGAAGGGCTCTAGAAGAGCTTGGGATAGAGAGGAGTAGCGTTTTCGTAGTTACAAAAATACCTGGGCAGTTTCTATCTTATGATGACGTCTTTAAAGCCGTTGATAGATCCTTAGAAAGGCTTCGTTTTGATTATATCGATGCATTGCTTGCTCATTGGCCACCTGCTTGGCACAACCACCCTACGTGTGAATATATGAAGGCTTTTGAAAGGCTTGTTGAATTGGGAAAGGTAAGGTATTTGGGGCTTAGCGATTATCCTATTGAGCTTGCCGAATCCGCAAGGTATTGTCTCTCTAAAAATGATATACAAATCTTAGAGGCTAGGTATAACATAGTAGAAAGGCAAGCAGAGAAGGAAATAATACCATACGTAGAGTCTTCAGGGCTCTCTATGCTTGCTTGGAGCCCGTTGGCTAAAGCAGCCGTGTTAGCAAAATATTCTTTAGAAGAGGTATCAAACTTTAGTGACGTAAGAAAGGATGATGCAGTTTACTATCCGGATAACTATAAACAAATACTGGTACTTGCTGAGGCGATAAAGGAAGTTGCCGAGAAGTATAATAAGAAACCTTCACAGGTGGCGTTAAACTGGCTTATTATGTATAGCAAAAATGTTATACCAATACCAGGTGCCAAGAATAGAGATCAAGCAATAGAAAACGCAGGTTCTGTGGGTTGGAGAATGGATTACAGGTATTGGAGAAAGCTGGACGAGATAAGCAGGTCTATAAAATTGTCTTATGTCAACTTTTAGAGCAAGTAAAAAGAAACTTAGAAATTAGCAAATAAGAAAATCAACTACCGTTTCCCGTCCTAGGTCATCGTAGGTCTCTGTAGGGCGGTTCATTACTGTATCTCCCTGCCAGAGACATAAGCCCCCAGCAGGGCTGTTTCATAGATAGCAACAAATGAAATATTTAATACTTTCCACAGATAATCATGATTATAGGATGGCTCTGAAGATGTGGGATTTCATAAGCCCGAAAGCCGTCCGAAGATGTGGGGAGTTTCCGTTCCCCCCGAAAGCCA